>Ga0082212_10001378_pt1 | contig 35742 bp, 38 predicted proteins | sample TergutNt197P3_FD_71548 | JGI IMG/M metagenome (GOLD analysis project Ga0082212, IMG submission 71548) | Neocapritermes taracua P3 segment gut microbial communities from Petit-Saut dam, French Guiana - Nt197 P3 | ecosystem: Host-associated > Arthropoda: Insects > Digestive system > Gut ...
TGCGTTAAATGATAACGCTCGGCATAGAAGGGACCGCGCATACGCTGGGAGTGGGCGTGGTGGATTCGGAGAAGAAGGTCCTATCGAACGTTATAGACATGTTCAGGCCGCCGGAGGGCGGACTGCACCCGAGGGAGGCGGCAAACCACCACTCGGATGTTGTTTCCTCTGTTATCACAAAAGCGGTCGAAGAGGCCGGGATATCTTTGAAGGAAGTGGATCTGATATCTTTCTCCATGGGTCCGGGACTCGGCCCCTGCCTCAGAGTAGCCGCCACTGCCGCCCGTTCTTTATCTTCCAGACTGGGCATCCCGATAATGGGTGTGAACCATTGCGTTGCGCACATCGAGATTGGCAACGCTACGACCGGCTGCAGCGATCCGGCGCTTCTGTACGCATCGGGAGGGAACACCCAGGTGATCGCTTACTCCGACGGAAGATACCGCATATTCGGAGAGACCCAGGATGTCGGGATCGGGAACATGCTGGATAAGCTCGGCCGTGAGCTAGGCCTCGGATTCTATGCCGGACCCGCGATCGAAAAGCTTGCCAAAGAAGGGGACAAGCTTTTGGAATTGCCGTACTCAGTCAAAGGGATGGACGTTGCCTTCTCGGGCATAATGACCTCCGCCCTTGCGCTGAAGAAGAAAGGCTGCAGGTTAGAGGACATAGCATACTCTGTTCAAGAGACGGCCTTCTCAATGCTCACGGAAGTGACGGAGAGGGCAATGGCGCACATAGGCAAGGACGAGGTCCTCTTGGGCGGAGGCGTGGCGCAGAATCAACGCCTGCAGGAGATGATAAGGATCATGGCAGAGGACCGCGGGGCGGAGATGTTCGTTCCCGAAAGAAGGCTGTGCGTGGATAACGGCGCGATGATCGCTTGGCTCGGCAGCATCATGTACGGCTCCGGAGTAAGGATGGGCATCGAGGATACCGCAGTGAACCAAAGGTTCAGAACGGACGAGGTCGAGGTCACCTGGAAAAGGTGAGTGACAATGAACTGTATCATCGACGTCGATCACGATTTCTGGAAGAATTACAGAACGGACAAGAAAGACCCAGATTCGCACGATACACTTTTACGGGAATATCACAGGCTTCTTTGGAGCAAGCCGCTTCCCGACGGAAGACCGCTTTTACTGGACAGGTATCTCCAGCATAATTCGGAATTAGGCAGTTTCTCGTTCTCAAGCGACAGCTTCATGCATACTTATTCGGGCTGGAAAAGGTATCAGAACGTTATAGGTCAGATTCCCAAGGAAGAGATCGAATATTTCTACAGGGTCGCGAGCACGATAGGCGCGATAACGATATTCCCGTCCAACAAGGTCAATGGGATGAGGACCATCAACGGAGAAAAAGGATGCAACGCCGGGATCCTTGACAGAATCGATCTCACGATGGAATGCATCAGAAGACACTATGCCGGCGAAAGCAGCCCCATGAGCGCAACACTCGAAAGGTATGCTTCCTTCTTCGGCCTGTTCGGAGATTTCAAGGGGTACGTTGATTTCTTCCTGATGCAGGACATGGTTGACAATAGTTGCAGCGTCAAGTTTCTCTGTGAGTTCGGAGATTTCAATTCCTCTCCCCTTCCGGCAGGCGTTGAGGAATATATGCGTTACAAAGAGAACGCCATCGCATTCGTAACAAAAAGGAATCTCAGGATAAAGAAATGGGCAGAGGAGAACCTATAACGGTCACTCACTCTGTTCGTTCAGATCCAGCGGCCGCGGCACGACCATAAGAATAACATGCGGACTCAAAAAATAGATGAAAAATGTACATTTATAAAGCTGCGGTTTGATATTCTTCTGTGGACACGATCGACATCACACAGGCACGCGATGACCTATTCAAAGTAATGGATCATATTCTCGAAGGCAGGAAGGCCAAGATCACATCGAAAAAAGGTAACGCAATCCTTCTAAGTGAAGAAGAATGGAATGGGATCGTAGAAACTCTGTATGTCTTGTCGGACCCCGATATCCTTCCTGCGGTCATGGAAGCGCGCGAGACCCCCACATCCGAGCTGGAAAGGGTAAATTGGAGAGATGCCTTCTGACGTTTCCCGTTAGGTACACTGAATTCGCATCGGTATCGGCAGGGGCGCACCATAATAGGATTTCTTCTGTTCATAGAACAGGGCGTCTCAGATAAGTTCGCAATACCTCATTATTTTTGAATAGCTTTTGTAAATGCCCTCTTCACAATAGTAGAGGTATCTCCCGTAATAGCTCTCCATGGAGAGAACCCCTGCTTCGTTCAATTTCAGCGCCCGCGCCGATATTATCGCATCCCTTTCTCTCTTCCCGTATATCCTTCTCAGATAGGTCCGGTACATTTCAGGATCCCATTTCAGGATCGTTTCACCGAAATAGGATGTCATGTAGTTTGCATTGCTTATCTGCACATAGGGCATGAAGCTTTTCAGGTGCAGCCTTGTTGCCATATAATTTGAATAGTTATCGATCATTTTTGCCATGATCATCTCCGGCAGTTCCGAAGGTTCTACGTCAAGGTCCATTTTCCGCCCCGGCATTATGTGATCTCCGTCTGCGGTGATCACCCCGAGACTACGCAGGAAGTCGATATTTTTGATCAGTTTCTCTGCCGGCCATTTTTTGAATTTGGATGTGTTTGCGGTCATATCGCCGTCTTTAGCAACACACGCTATTATCTCCAAGAGGGGGTTCATCTGTTTTCTGACAGCATCGATCTTGACGAGTTTCTCTCCGGTTGACTGCAGGAGGATAAGTTCGGACCAGCTGAGGCTCTGTTTGAGGAAAGCCGATATTTTCTCGAGTATTTCCGATAATGGCGGAAACACTATCTCCGGACCAAGGCTGCCTTCGCGCCAGTATGCGCTAAAGATATCTTTGTGCCCGATGTACCGGATGCTCGTTCCGCCCGGGACCGAGGCGAGTATCAATTCATCCGTGTATACTCCGATCCCTATCATGTCATCTTTGGTCTCGGGCATGGTGGATACGTAGCACAAGCTGCCTATCTTGCTCTTTACAAAGGCATCTACCGCATAGATGTTTGAAGTATCCAGATCAAAAGAAAATGCTAACTCTTCACTCGACATCTGCTCTTCCTTGGATCTGCTTCCCTATGATCATATCAAGATTCGAAAGGAACTCTTCGCATTTGTCTTTCGGACAGGAGCCGCCGCTGGCTATCCTGTGCCCGCCGCCGGTGCCGCCGACGGACGCGCACGCTTCTTTCAACGCTGTTGAAAGGTCCACTCCCTTCTCCAAAAGGCTGAATGTAGCCCTGGATGAGATCTTCGCCGTTCCCTCCGACCGGTTGACCCCGATCGTTGGTTTGGAGGGGTCCCCCATGAACTGCATCGCGATGCTGCAAAGCATCCCGGTGAATCCGAGCGTGGAGCTGTCGAACCATTGGATGTTCTCCATTTGGCTGAGGCCGTTCTTTTGAAGGGAAAGCACTCCCTCCATCATCTGTGATCGGGAAGTGTTCTCCAGTTCGACCGCCAGGGTGAGGTTCTTCGCATCCCCCATTCCCGCCGAGACCCCAACTCCTCCAAGACCCAGACGCCCGCATCCGTTCAGTACGGACCCAAGCGTCTCCGCATCCATGCTCCAATCCTTCAACTGATACACTGTGCGCGAAAGCTCGAACATCGTCTGCACGGAAGTGCCCTGTTCGATCAGTTTCAGGGCGATCAGGGACGAGAGTTTCCTTTTTTCGTTCTCTGTCAGGTCCTTGCTGTTCTTCTCCCTGCCGATCCCCGCCGAATCCAGAAGCCCCGCAACGCCGTCAGCATTGCCGCTTATCCCGGCCAGGTACGGCTCGGTGGAGAGGTAGAGTTCCGAGGCCAGATGTCCGCGGGGTATCATGGATCCCTCCGCCACCTTGATGTATCCTCTCTCCAAGGCCTCTTCGTAAAGGTAGACGTTCAGCCCCTTCACGCCGTTCACCGCCTGCCTGTCGCCGGTGATCCCCGCGAACGCCACCTGCACCAGGTCCCAATTCTTTTCGCTCACCGCCACCGAGAACAAAAAGGACATCGTCGCACCGCATCCCGACGTCATGCCGTCGATGCCGTAGAGGTGGGGGTTCGCGTAGCATATCCTCTTCGCCTGTTGTTCTGCAGTGTGATGGTCTAGTACGATCACGTCGCACTCTAAGGAATCAAGCTGCTCTATGTACGACGCGCCGAGGTCCGAGATGATGATGCATCCTGCGGGGTTCTTTCTTATGAGCTCCATGGCCGCGTTGTCCAAACTTGTCAGAAGGGTGACCTTGAACTCCTTCCCCGCCCTCAGTAGGGTCTTCGCTATTATCGACGCCGACGATATACCGTCCGCGTCGTAATGGGAATAAACTTGAATAAAATCGTGGCCGCTGATTATATCGGCCGCTTGGGATAAAGTGGAAAGAAGTTTGGAAGGAAGGACGGTATCGTCCATAGGGCCCTCACTTGAGCATTATCTCTGCGTTCGCCAGAGAGTATTTCCAGTTCTGGGGGAGGACGCCGGTCCGCTTGTAGTAGCGCTCCAGTCTCCTGATCTTCGCTTCGATCAGGTTGAGCCCCCTTAGGTTGGAAACGTCCCCTTTGTTGTTCTTAACGTGAACGTTGAGGGAGATGGCCCTCCTCATAAGGTTTGAAAGGTCTTCGGGAAGGTTGGGCATGACTCCTTTTTCCTTCATGATCTCGGTGACGGTCTTTCCCGTTGCCAATCTGACATTGGGGACGCCGTACTGGTCCCTGAGGATGAGTCCGATCTTTGCGGATACGTTGCCGCGTTCGGCGAGCTCAACGATGAGGTCCTCTATTTCGGTGGCTGTAAGAGGCACCCACTCAGGGTTCTCGGTTATCATGGGGCGTTTCGAACAGGATCTGCCCTTTCTTCTTGCGTGCATTCTTGCCATATTTTGATTCTCCGATCATTATATATGCGGCGAGGCTTGACACTCCAATCCTAATGTAGTATAAAAGATTGCCCCTTTATATTATGGGAGAAGGGGTAATAAGAGCCATGCCAAGAGGTCCGGAAGGTCTTTGTTTAACACTATGGAATTTTTCACTCGCAAAACAATTAATATAATTGATTGCTAATGCTGTTAGCAAACATAGGAAATGAAAGAGATGGACTACAGCATTCTCGCCAGGGAATTCATACAGAATATGCAGGCCGTCAGGACCGCGGGGCAGAGAGACAGCTTCGAAGGGTTCAAGGGCGAGATATTCATCCTTCACTTCATCAAAGAGAGTCAGGGCAAGACAGTCCCCGGAAGCATAAGCGATGCGATCGGCGTCAGTTCGGCGCGGGTCGCCGCGGCCCTGAACAGCCTCGAGGAAAAAGAGATGATCACTCGGAGGATAGACAGCGATGACCGGAGGAGGATCATCGTCGAATTGACACCGAAGGGCATGGACTACGCTGAAGAATGCCAAAGGGATCATTTTGGCAAAATAGAGAACCTCCTTATGTTATTGGGAGAAGAGGACGCAAAGGAATTGGTGCGGATCGTCGGCAGGGTGGCGGGGGTGCTTTCGAAGGACCCGGACCAGAGGGGCCGCTGAGCTCGTTCTCGCAAAGTGCCAGAACGTTTGTTCCGGCAGTTGCGGCCGCAGACGATAATGACTTTAAGATAACATCAAACAACACAGGAAACAGTTCAAGGTAATGGTATGAAAAGTATTCTCAAACATCTCAGGCCTAAAGATTGGGCAATGATAGGAGTGATCCTGGTCTTCGTGGTGATCCAGGTATGGTTCGATCTGAAACTGCCCGAATACATGAAGACGATCACGGAGCTCGTGGGAACCCCGGGCAGCGAGATGAGCGAAGTATGGCTGAACGGAGAGTATATGCTCCTATGCGCGCTTGGAAGTCTCGCGACAGCTATCATAGTAGGTTTCATAGCCTCAAAATTAGGCACATCCTATTCGCAAAGGCTCAGAAGCATGCAGTTCAACAAGGTCGACTCCTTCTCAATGGCCGAGATAAACAAATTCTCGATAGCCAGCCTGATCACCCGTTCCACGAACGACGTGACGCAGGTGCAGATGGGTTTCATAATGGGTCTGCAGATCCTTCTCAAAGCGCCCATACTCATGGTGTGGACCGTCATCAAGATCTCCGGCAAAGGATTCGAATGGACGCTTGCGACGGGCGTGTCGATGGCCGTCATCGCTATGATCTTCATCGCAATGGCGATGCTTGTGATCCCCAAATTCAGAAAGATGCAGGTGCTCATCGACAACATCAACCGGGTGGCAAGAGAGAATCTTACCGGGCTGCCGGTGGTCCGTGCGTACAATGCGGAGGACCATCAGAAATCAAAGTTCGAAAAGGCCAACGATGAACTGACTGCCACTTATCTGTATACGACGCGCGCCATTGCGGTCTTGTTACCGGCGATAACCTTGATAATAAACGCTTTGATGCTGGCCATATATTGGATCGCCGCGGTATTGATCAACGACGCCGTCGGCCCCGATGAGGCGCTGGATATTCTCGCGAACACGTTCGTGTTCACTACCTATGCGATGCTTGTTATGATGTCGGTCATGATGATAATGATCTTCTTCATCATGCTGCCCCGCGCGCAGGTGGCGGCAAGGCGTATCGGCGAAGTGATAGATACGGAACCGTCGATCAAGGACGGGCCGGTGACGGAGTCAGATCCAGCCAGAAAAGGCGAGATCGAGTTCAGGAATGTGAGCTTCAAGTATCCGGATGCGGCGGATTATGTTCTGAGGGATGTCAGTTTTTCGGCAAAACAGGGCGAAACGATAGCATTCATAGGTTCGACCGGAAGCGGAAAGAGCACACTCATTAACCTTGTTCCGAGATTCTACGATGCCACCGAGGGATCCGTTCTCGTGGACGGCGTGGATGTCCGCGAATACAAACTGGAATCGCTTTACAACAAGATCGGGTACATACCGCAGAAGAGCGTCCTGTTCAGCGGGACCGTATCATCCAACGTGGCGTTCGGCGACGGCGGCAGCGCGCAGGCGACGGAAGAGGATGTCAGAGATGCCGTAAGGATCGCCCAGGGCAAGGACTTCGTTGAAGAGATGAACGGTACATACGATGCCGAGATCTCCCGCGGCGGCACAAACATTTCGGGGGGCCAGAAGCAGCGCCTTTCAATCGCTCGCGCCGTTTGTAAAAAGCCTGAGATATTCATCTTCGACGACAGTTTCTCCGCACTTGATTACAAGACGGACCGCACCCTCAGAACCGTTCTGAAGAAGGAGACCCAGGGGGCCACAAGCATGATCGTCGCCCAACGCATCGGGACCATCATGGATGCGGATAAGATCGTCGTTCTTGACGAAGGGAAGGTAGCGGGGATCGGAAAGCACAAGGAACTGCTCAAGACCTGCCGTGTCTACAAAGAGATCGCCATATCGCAGCTGAGCGAAGAGGAGTTGGCAATATGAGCGAAGAAACACGCAGCAGACAGCCTGTGAGGGCCCGCCGCGGCCCCGGCCCCGGCCCCGGCATGGGCCCGGGGGAAAAGCCCAAGGAATTCAAGAAGACATGGTCAAAATTGATCAAGTACAGCAAATCGTTCCTTCCCACCGTCGCCGTGGCGATGGTGATGGCCGCTCTAGCATCGGTATTGATGATACTTGCCCCTGACAAAATAAAGGAACTGATAGACGAGATAACGAACGTCATTCCCGGATTGATGGGCGGAGTGCCGACCCCCATCGACATGCACTTCGTGGAAACCATCGCCCTGATCCTTGTCTGCTTGTACGTAGGATCTGCGATATTGACCTTCGTCATGGGCTGGATCATGGCCACCGTCACTCAGAAGATATCCAAGCAGATGAGGTCTGATATCTCAAAAAAGATTAACCGTCTGCCGTTCAGCTACTTCAACAAAACAAGCTACGGAGATGTCCTGAGCCGCATAACAAACGATGTGGATACGGTAGGACAGACATTGAATCAAAGCGTTTCCACGCTCGCGTCCGCGGTGACGATGTTATTCGGCGCATTGATAATGATGCTCTTAACGAATGTTACCATGGCGCTTACGGCCGTGGGTGCCAGTATCCTCGGTTTTGCAATGATGGCCATAATCGTGAAGAGGTCTCAAAAGTTCTTCACCACGCAGCAGAATGAACTGGGAAACGTCAACGGATATGTGGAGGAGGCATACACGGGGCACAATATCCTGAAGATATACAACGCAAGCAGCAGATCTAAGAGGGAATTTGAGGAGATAAACTCCAGACTGTACGTGAGCGGATGGAAGTCCATGTTCTTTTCGGGCATGATGATGCCGCTGATGATGTTCATAAGCAACTTCGGATACGTGGCGGTATGCGTCGTCGGCGCCGTACTGACCATGGACGGCGCGATCACATTCGGAGTGATAGCGGCATTCATGATATACGTCCGGCTGTTCACACAGCCGCTTTCGCAATTCGCGCAGGCCGCAAGCAACCTTCAGAGGACGGCGGCCGCAAGCGAGCGCGTGTTCGAGTTCCTGGAAGAGGAGGAGATGGACGACGAGTCTCAGAAGGTAAGGAGGCTTGCCGAGGTGGACGGAGAAGTGGAATTCAGGAACGTCGGGTTCGGATACACCCCAAGCAAGACGGTCATTCATGATTTCTCGGCAAAGGTGAAGGCGGGGCAGAAGATCGCCATCGTGGGGCCCACGGGAGCCGGGAAGACAACATTGGTCAACCTGCTGATGAGATTCTACGAACTGGACCGCGGCGAGATACTGCTTGACGGCGTGCCCATAAACGAGGTCCCCCGGGAGAATGTGCACGAGCAGTTCTGCATGGTGCTTCAGGACACGTGGCTATTTGAAGGCACGATAAAAGAGAATATCATATACTCAAAATCCGGCGTATCGGATGAGGACGTGGTCTCCGCCTGTAAGACCGTCGGATTGGACCATTTCATAAGAACGCTGCCCGACGGATACGACACCGTGCTCAACGACACGGCGAGCCTGTCCGAAGGCCAGAAACAGCTGCTGACCATTGCGCGCGCCATAATCAAGGATTCGCCGCTGCTGATATTGGATGAGGCAACAAGTTCGGTGGACACGCGTACCGAACGCATCGTGCAGGAGGCCATGGATTCGCTGACGAAGAACAGGACGTCCTTCATCATCGCGCACAGGCTGTCGACGATCAAGAACGCCGACCTGATCCTGGTGCTCAGGGACGGCGACATAATCGAGAACGGCACCCATTCGGCATTGCTGGCACAGGGCGGGTTCTACGCCGAACTCTACAACAGCCAGTTCGAAACGTCTTGAACAAACATCTAAAACGGGGCGGGCCGTATTCTCTCGGCCTCCCCGAAACCCATATTACGCCAGCGGGCTGAAGAGGCGGGCTATGCTGATCTTGAAGTGCTCCCACTTGGTCAGCTTCCTGTAATCTTCCAGCGTATATTCCCTGCAGCCTTCCAGGTCCTCCAGGAACGCATCGTGCATGCGGCGCCCTATCTCTTTCGAATAGATCATGGCGTTCGTCTCGAAGTTGAGCCTCATGCTTCTCTGGTCCAGATTGGCGGAGCCCACCGAACAGAACTCTCTGTCTGCGACCAGCGTCTTCGAATGGACGAACCCTTTCTTGTAGCGGAATATGCGCACGCCGTGTTCCAGCAGCTCTCCGGCATTAAGTATGCTGACCCAGAACACGAAAAGATGGTCAGGCACATCCGGCATTATGATGTTCACGTCCACTCCCGAGCACGCCGAGATTATCAGCGCTTTCTGGACCTCGCGGCTGGGTACCAGGTAGGGAGTATGGATGCACAAGGTGCTCTTTGCGGAATTAATTAGTTTGATGTACTGCAGCTCGATGGGATTGTTCTTTGTGTCGGGCCCGCCGGATATTAACTGCATGACGCCGTCCCCGTAATGGATGTCCTTGTCTATCGGGAAATACATATCGATCTTGTCATCATTGGCATCAAGCTTTTTCTTCGTGGCGTAACCCCAATCCATGAAGAATCGGGTATTGATGGGTATGACGCCGGTGCCTTCCACTCTTACTCCGGTATCCCTCCAATACCCCATCTCTCCTTTGCCGAGGTATTCGTCCCCTATGTTGAACCCCGAAACGTATCCGATCGTCCCGTCTATGACGGCAAGCTTCCTGTGGTTCCTGTTCTGCTTCCTGGGACTGAGGAGCACGGTTATCGCTCTGTGAAAGAGCTTGAACTGCCCGCCGGCCTTCTTGAATTCCTTTATGCGCCCCTTCGGTCCGAGTTTGAAGCCCACGGCGTCCACCATGAGCCTGACCTCCACTCCGCTCTTCGCTTTCTCGATGAGTATGTCCATGAACTTGTTCGTGACCTCGTCGTTCCTTACGATGTAGTATTCCGCGTTGATGAACTTCTCCGCCTTTGAAAGGTCCTCCAAAAGGTCCTTGAAGAACGGCTCCCCGAGAGTGTATAGCCTGATGTCGTTGTTGTTGCTGTAAATGGAGCCCCCGGCCTCCAGCATGGCCCTGGCGAAACGCAGCCCTTCCTCGTTCTCTGCGGTAACGCGCTCTTTGTTTATTTCCTCCAGAGCTTCCGCCTTAAAATGGGCCAGATCCTGGTCGGTGACGTTCTTTATCGCGAACTGTCTCCTTTGATAGAAGGTCTGCCCGAAGCATAGGTAGATGAAGAAACCTACGACGGGAAGGAAGAGCAGGACCGCTATCCACATTGCGATAGTGCGCGGTTCCGCCCTCTCCAGGAATATCATCAGGAGTATCATCAGTGCGGACAGCCACAACACCACCGCGGTGAAGTTACCGAAGATGTCAAGGAAAGACATCGTAATATTCATCGATGGATGATGAAAAAGTATTTTTAAAAATGTTTTGTGAGCGGGACCACAGTTCCAACCTCAGCGTTTTTCATAAGAACCGACGGCGGACCGCGCCCATGGCAGAACAAGATCGTACTCCGATCTCTCAAAAGCTATTCTCTCAGGCACCTCTGAGAACATATCGGATCTCATCTCGGGCGAATCGTTCAGCTTGTCCAAGAGTATGCAGGCGCATACCATGCAGTGCCCTATGTCCAGGGTATCCAGGATGTCGATGCCGTATCCTGCTTCCTCAAAGAACTCCCTCTTTGCGGCATCCTCCGCCGACTCTCCTTCCTGAATGCCGCCGCCCGGCATCTCCCAGCCGCCGCGCTTCTCGTTGAAGACCATAAGAAAGCGTCCGCCGCTGAAAGCGACCGCGTACACCGTTGCCATCATGTTCTCCTGAAGATGATCATCCTGTGAGAGTTCTCGTACGGCTCAAGGTCTCTGGAATCCATTATCTCGAACCCTCTTTCCTTCAACTTCTTCTCTGATGCCTTGTAGATCTCGGACGGCGGCAGGGTCATGTCCTCCGACCTGGACTTTATGGCGACCATCCCCACATCCGTGCGGAAAAGGTCCATGTTGTCTGCGATGATCTCCGCCTGCCTCTTTTGGGCCACATCCGCGTACACAATATCCAGCGACCCGACGGCGAACTGATATTGTTCCGGTACAAGGGCATCTCCGAATATGGGATACATGTTCGGCCGCGCGGCGCAGGTGCCCACAAGGTCCCTGAACATCCTCGGCGAGAATTCAATGCAGTATATCTTTCCGTCAGCGGCGATATCCGCAATATGGGATGCGGTGGTCCCGCTGGAAGCGCCCAGATAAAGTATCCTGCTGTCCCTTTTTATCGGGAACACGGTGCCTCCTGTCTTAATATAGGCGGCAAGCTTGCTTTTTCTGGGGTTCCATTCTCTGTATTCCAGATCCCCGACCCTCATAAGCTTCTCCCCGTAGACTCTGACGCCCGGGCTGGAGGATATGGTATAAAGCCGGTTATTCTCTGAAAATACCGAGCCTCCAGTAGAATCTATAGGGATCATCACTTTGTAATGGAAGTATAAATTAATATTTTACCGTAAAAAAGAGCCAGTAAGCTTTTATACGATTCAAATGGATTTCATTAATCCCTAATAAGGAGGAAAACAAACATGACTGATTATAAATCAACATCTTCAATTTATTCGATCTTAGTGCTGTTAGGGGGGCTGATCGGAGTAATTGCGGTGTTCATTGCGTGGATATCCATGGACCTAGGGCTATGGGGTACATTCGAAGTTACAGGATGGGAGATAATAAGGGAAAGCCTCGATAACCCTTCACTGGGCAGTCTCAGCGACGACTACGTCCAGTGGATGCCCTTGCTCGTCTTGATATTCTCGGCGATCGGGCTGATCACCGGACTGATCGGGGTTCTCAAGCCAAGGAAGGAGTTCGGAGCGGGCGCGGTCGTATGCGGTCTTCTGACGATCGTAGCGGCGGTAGTGTTCTACCTTTATGACTTCATCAAGGACTTCGCCGGCATGGGGATCTATCTCGCCATAGTAGCAGGCGTAATGATGCTGATATTCGGAGCGCTGAGGCTGTCAACCAAGTAAGATCGGAGCCATAGGTTCCGTTCGATACATACAAACCCCTTACAACACACTTTTTATTCTCCATCTCAATGCTTACCCATGCCCGATGAAAGCCAGAAGCCGGTGATAGGCTCTATCGAGTTGCTCAAGATACTGATGCTGACCGGTGCCGTCGTCGGGATATTCAGCGTGTTCCAGCCTTGGTTCAGCATGGATTTCTTCGTTGCTCAGTTCGACTACAACGGATTCGATTTCCTTCTGAAGAGTTTTGATTACCCGGAAGGCTACCCCGGAGTAGGATATTATGCGTACATGCCGCTGATAGTTCTGGCAGCATCAGGGATCGCCCTCGCGGCTTCTTTGCTGACCTTTACCAAACGCGAAAGGAAGGGGGCAATCGCCGGGATCGTTCTGGGGGCGGTCATGCTGGTATCGACGCTTCTCTACATATTCTACCCGTTATCGAAGATCGTGGTCTCCACTCCCGTTGTGGAAGTGATCGCGGACATGAAACTGATGAACTATCTGGGCGGCGGGGTTTATTGCGCATTGATCGCAAGCGTGTTCCTTGTGATAGGAGGCGCGGTCATACTGATGAAAAAAACTGAAGAGCCTGCTGCCGAAGAGACCGAATAATCAAAAGAGCAATATATTGTGACCAACTCTTTACGGTCATGATGGATGTTCTCAGCAAGATAGCTGACGCGGTAGAGGAAGCGATCGATAAGATCCCGGATTCCAAATGCAGGGGAGAATGCATAGGCATGGGCGCCGACGGAACATCCACTTCCCAGATCGACAAGATAGCGGAGAACACGGTCCTGGCATTCATCCAGAGGAACAACATCCCTCTGAACGTCCTGAGCGAGGAGATAGGGTTCGTCGATAACGGAGGAGAGGACACGCTGGTCTTGGACCCCATTGACGGAACGTCGAATGCCATCGCGGGGGTTCCGCTGTTCACCGTTTCCATGGCCGTGGGGAAGAATTCTCTTTCGGATATCCACACCGCATACCTCAGGAACCTGGCCACCGGCGATGTCATCACCGCAGAGAAAGGAAAAGGGGCATACAAGAACGGTTCAAGGCTCAGCGTGAGGAAGGCCCAGATGGATGACCTCTTTCTTATGATCTACTTAGGGAACGGCGCCCACCCCTCGTCGTTCGACCTTGCGAAGAGGGTCAAATCGTCACGGTCCTTCGGCTGCGCGTCACTGGAGATGGTGCTCGTCGCCGAGGGGGAAGCGGACGGTTTCCTCATGCATGCCGAGAAGTACACCCGTGCGATCAGGATCGTCGACATAGCGGCAAGCGCGCTCGTCCTGAGGGAAGCTGGAGGGGAGATCTATGACCTCGAAGGCAATGTATTGGACATGGACTTCGACGTGGGGTGCCGTTCTAATTTCATAGCTTTCGGCGACAGGGAAGTATACGATTTCATTCTCAGAACGAAGAGCGAGATATCTCCAACGCCGATATACGGAATATGTGCGAATACAAAGAGTCCGGAGGCAAAGGAGTATGCGAGAAGGGTCATGAAGGCCCTGGAAGGGTGCGACTGCATATTGGAAGAGGACATCGCAGCCGAGTTCGGCACGAAAGGGTTCCCCGTCGAGGATATGAAAGTGGACATAATGGTAACGATCGGCGGCGACGGCACGATCCTCCGTACCTCAATGAAGAATAAAGCGCCGATAATGGGAATAAATGCGGGAGGGGTCGGGTTCCTTGCCGAGGTAGATGCAAAGGACATTGAAGAAGGGATAATGAGGCTCCGCCGCGGGGAGTATGTGGTGGAAGAGAGGTTCAAGATCAGTTCGTGGTATAACGGAGAATATCTTGCGGAGGCTGTGAACGAGGCGGTCGTCCACACAGACTCCATCGCCAAGATAAGACATTTCAAGGTCTACGTGAACGACAGGCTCATGACGGAGGTCCGCGCGGACGGGATAATAGTATCCACTCCGACCGGGTCCACATGCTACGCCATGAGTCTGGGGGCTCCGCTTATCGACCCCCGCGTGAACGCGGTGGTCATAGTGCCGATGGCGGCCTATAAATTCGCATCGAGGCCCTTCGTGGTCCCTGCGGACGCCAAGGTCACAGTGGAGACGGTCATGGACAACGGCTGTATCCTTGTGGTGGACGGACAGGAGGAATACGAGATAAAAGGAAAGACCCACATAGATTTCATAAGGTCCTCCGAGACTGTCAGGTTCATAAGGTTCAACACAGATTTCTACTCGAGGGTAAGAGAAAAACTGGTGAACGCGATATGAGCGGCAGGGTATATGGAGTAAGCGTGGATTTCATCGACGGGTTCAACGAGTCTGCGAGGGCAGCATATCCGGATGAGTTCATCTGCTTCCACCGGGAATACGACGGTGTGATATCGGAGATGATATTGGTCCCCGGATCGATATACGGCGAAAGCCACAGTTTCATAAGCGATTGGATGTCGCCGATAGACTTCCGCAAATCCGGGTCCGCCCACTCCCACCCCGGCTACCGCAATGATCCCTCCGATGCCGATCTGGACTTCTTCAGCCATATGGGAGGGGTCCACTTCATCACCTGCCAGCCCTATGACAGGAGAAGCTGGAAGGCCTACGACTCCCACGGAAGGGTCGTGAACCTTGAATTAGTATTCTGACCGCAAACAATCCCGGGCTATATCCTTCGCAAGCTCCATCATGCTGACGGCATGCGCCTTGTCCTTAGACTCCGCGATAACATCGATGTATTCCGGATCGTCAGGGTTCCTGGAGATCGCGAACCACCCTCCGGGCACGCATACGCGTCTCCCTTCGATCTCCCATGTCTCTTCGGTATCGATCTCTTTCAGCATGTCACGGAGCTTTTTGCGGAACAGTTCGTCATCGCTCGGGCCGTATATCGATTCCTTTAAGGTTATATAACGCGGGAATGACGCAAGCAGATTGCTTATGCTGTTCTCTCTGGACATTTTGGTAAGTATCACCGCCGCATTTATCGCGTCGGGGCACAGGGTCACATCGGGAAAGATGAACGTTCCGTCCGTCATCGCGCCCATCTCTGCATCCGTCTCCTTTATGGTGGCGGTTATCGACTCAAGGTTTTCGTCCGCCCATATTATCTTCCTTCCGTGACGGGCATGGGCATCGGTGGAGACTCCCTCGCCTATCAGGTCCCTGAACGCGTCCTCCACCACTGCGGAGGCGTTGAAAGGTATGACCAATGACGGTGGTTTGAGATAGATGATCAACAATGCGAGCACATTCGCCGGGTCCACGTATTTCCCCCGCTCATCCACCAGCGCAAGCCTCGTCCCGTCCCCGTTGAGGGCGATCCCTATGCTTCCGAGATCCATATCGACGATCTCTGCAAGGATCGAAACGTCATTTGGTCCGATCCCGGGCGGCCTGGGGCTGTACCGCGGATCGCTTTGCGCGTTGACCGTTGTCAGGTCCGCTCCGATGGATGCCAATATCTGGGGCGCGCACACGGAGGTGCAGCCGCCTCCGCAATCCAATATGACGGGCGTTTCGATGCCCTTCCCGTATTTTCCGCTGATCATTTTGTTGTAGTCGTCCGCGACGGTGTCGCATATTCTCAGACCGCCTACGTCCTTGTATCCCGGAAGGGGAGTGTCGGTCCTCCCCGCCACCACCATCTGCTGCAGATGCTCCTTTGTAAAGATGGAGCCGTCGGAATTCATGATGTATATTCTGCTGATGACCCCGTGCTCGTTGGGCTCTCCCACCATCAGCATGCAGTCTGAGCCTTTCGAGGCCAAAGCCACGGCCGGGGCCGGAGCTATGTCCGCATCGTTGACGTATGCCCCGGCCGAGAGCAGCCCGCTGATGAGCGCGTTCTTGATCATTCTGCTGCTTTGGTTGGTATCGGATCCGACGCATACGGTCTTGCAGGACCTTCCTATCATACGGCCTATCCTCAGAGCCTTCTCTGCGGTCATATCGTCGTCCGTTATCGAACGGAGCGTCAAAGCGGGGATGTTCTTCATCACTATAGAAAGAAATATTCGGGTTGATATTTCTTATCATTGGGCGGCAATTGACCCAGCACAGAAAAGGCCCCAAATGGGCATTTTTGACCCCTCGTCCCTCCGTTTTCTCAATAACTTTTAAATATTTCTCATCTGGATATTTGTGTTACACTATGCCAGCAGGCTAGAGGAGGTGAAACGTAATGGTAATGGAGAAAATAGATATCGTAAAAGCAAAACAGATCGCGCAGAACAAGGGCCTCAAGCCTGGGAAAGTAAAGGGAACATCAGGGGTCCAATTCACCAAAGGGAACAACGACAGGCTATCCGTCATAGCGTGGGACGAGTTCGAAACGATCCTCAAACAGAGAAAGCTCGCCATATACGAGAGCGGCGGCTGGATGAAGATAATGAAGGCATAAAAGCCTTCCAAACACCACTGCATGCACATCACACGTTAGATGTGCACGTACTTCTTTTATATGAAAAAGTGAATCAGCCAGTTCAGGCAGGGGTAGTCAAGTCTGGCCAACGACGCTAGGTTCAGGGCCTAGTCCTTAGTGGTCCGAGGGTTCAAATCCCTTCCCCTGCACTATTCTTCTTCTTTTCATGTAGCTTTTGGTAGTAAAAACGTTCTGTTTTTGGCCATATATTTGATCGGAGGGGCATTCCGGGGACGCCGCGGACCAACGACCTTCCAGTGATTTTTCGATGTCTGGGTCTTTGATAAATCGACAGACGTATCTTCGGAGTTAACTAATTTTTTTAGGCATGCCTAATTTTATATATCTCCACCCTATCCTAATAACAATGGGGGAAATTTGCGACCGCTGCAATGAGTGCAACTGCATATGCGAAAAGGGAGGTGCAGGCAGAGTATACCTCCCCATCAGCGAAGGAACGCCCGGTCCGAGGACCGGGATGTCCCTTGTGGCCGCAAAAGTAGGGGACTGCGGCAGGATCGTCAAGATACACGGGGTGCAGGAAATGAGAAAGGCGCTCCACGACCTGGGGTTCGTCCTCGGAGCGCATGTGTCGATCACCAACGAGAACGCGGGGAACCTGATACTGGAAGTGAAAGGGTCCAGGATAGCGATGGACAGAGCGATGGCATCGAAGATATGTTTCGTACCAATTAGTAATGAAAATGGCCCAGCCGCACCCGATACACGGCCGGCCGGCGGGCGTATCAAAGAGAACAAGTGAGACAATGTCAACTGTCATAGCCCTGACCGGGAATCCGGACTCCGGAAAGACCACGACCTTCAACAGACTGGTCGGACGCTCTCAACGCGCAGAGAATTGGCCGGGCGTCAACGTGGAGCGGAAAGAAGGCGGGCTGAAGGACAAAAAGGACGTGATCATCGTAGATCTGCCCGGGGTACATTCCTTTTCACCGTATTCTCAGGAGGAGATAATCTGCAGGGATTTTCTGCTGAATGACAGGCCGGATGCGGTCATCAATATCGTCAACGCCTCAAATCTGGAAAGAAGCCTGTATCTGACCCTGCAAATTCTGGAAACAGGGATACCTGTGGTGATTGCGCTCAATATGATGGATGTTGTCCGCAGGGAAGGCATAAAGATAGATGTCGGCAAGATATCGAAAGCCCTCGGATGCCCTATTGTTGAAACAGTTGCCCTCAAAGGCGACGGCATCAAGGAACTCACCGAAACGATCGTATCCGCAGCGGGAGAAAAGGCAGGAAGCATTCCCGGGTACTCAGAGGATCTGGAGGGATACATTTCCGCCGTGGAGGAAGCTATTAGAGGAAAGGTGCCCGAGGAGACTGAGAGATGGTATGCCCTCAAATTGCTGGAGAGGGACGAAAGGCTGAGGAAGGACATCGACGAGGATGTCTCGGAAAGAGTAGATGCGATCGTCTCCTCCATGGAGGAAAAGATCGACAACGATGCAGACGGCATCATTGCGGGAGAGAGATATTCCTTCATTGAGAGAGTGGTGGACAGCGCCGTTGACAAGAGCGGCACCGACAAAAGGGGAACTAGGTCCGACAGGATAGACAGGATCGTGACGAGCCGCCGGTGGGGTCTTCCCATATTTGCGCTCGTGATGTTTGCGATATACTTCGTTGCGATAGAAACGGTCGGAGGATGGGGGACGGAGATACTTGATGATTACATCAGGAACACCGTAAGGCCGGCCGCCGAATCATGGCTTATCGGTGCAGGGGTCGACGGATGGCTGGTCGGACTTATCGTCAAGGGCATAATAAGCGGCGTAGGGACCGTGGTAGCGTTCCTTCCGCAGATGATAGTGCTGTTCTTCATTCTGTTCCTGCTTGAGGAATGCGGATATATGTCAAGGGTGGCGGTGGTAATGGACCACCTGTTCCGCAGATTCGGTCTGTCGGGGAAATCGTTCATCTCCATTCTTGTGGGAATGGGATGCGGGGTCCCGGGCATAATGTCCTCAAGGTCCATCGAGGGAGAGACCGAGAGGAAGATAACCGCCATGACGGTAACGTTCATACCTTGCTCCGCGAAACTGCTGGTCATCGCTCTGATAGCCGGCGCGCTGTTCGGGCAGAGCGCCCTGATAGCGATCTCCGTTTATCTGATCGGCATACTTTGCATCCTGATGTCGGGGATCATCATGAAAAAATGGAAGTCCCTCGCAGGCACTCCGTCCCCGTTCATCATAGAGCTTCCTTCGTATCACATGCCTTACCTGCCGAGCGTCTTGAGGCTGATGTCGGAAAGACTGTGGTCTTTCATCAAGAACGCAGGTACGTTCGTTCTGCTGGCCTGCGTGCTCGTATGGTTCTTATCCTCATTCGATTGGCACCTTAACACAGTGGACGCGGGGGATTCTATGCTGGCAGGCATCGGTAACGCCATGAGGTGGGTATTCGTGCCTCTCGGGTTCGGGGACGAGTGGGAGTTCTCCATGGCGACGATCACGGGTCTTCTGTCGAAGGAGAACATCGTCGGATCGCTGGGTGTGCTCTTCAGCTCCGGAGGGCCCGGCGGCGAAGGGATATGGGAGATCCTCGGAAGCATGCTCACTCCCGCAGGAGGGTACGCATTCCTTTTGTTCAACATGATATGTGCCCCATGCATTGCGGCAGTGGGCGCCATGAAGGGCGAATTGGGATCATGGAAGGAAACGGCAAAAGCGGTCACGTACCAATGCATATTGGCATACGCCCTTACTCTGATATTCTATCAGTTCGCCATGATCATCCTGGGCTACGGCGTCGGATGGGGGATCATACCCGCGGTCATAGCACTTGCGGGGCTGATCTACGTATTGGCATCGAAGGACCCCTTCAGTCCGTTCAGGAGGGCGGAGCGGGATGCTTAACGCAGCGACCTTGGCGATAGGGCTGGCGGTACTGTTGATAATTGCCTTTTCAGCATACTATACGTACCGTTCCCTGAAACGCGGCGGGTGTGCGGGATGCAGCGGGTGCCCCGATACCGGAAGAGGCGCCGACTGCGGGCAATGCCCGAAGAAACGCGATTGATCGTGTTTGTGTAATGCATCAGTTCCTTAGCAAAGAAATGATCAGGAACACCAGGATCATTGCGGCCAGTACGGCCGCCACTTTTACCCATTTCCAATCTTTTTCGGCAGTAAGGTGCGAAAGAGTGGTCAGTACGCCTACAAAGGGAGATGCGATCAGGATGAGGATGCCCACCCACATGATGTCATCCCCGTATTCTTGTTCCGAGAAGATCAATCCCACCGCAAGAAGGGCGATCCCGGCAAAGAGACAGCACCTCAGGGCAAGGGAGGTGGATCCATTCATGTTCACAGAACACCACCCGCCTCAAGGAAAACAATTACGGAGACCGCGAGGAGCAGTATCGAGAAATACTTCCGCATGGGGCCCGCATCAAGCTTCTTCGATATGCTCGTGCCTATGACTGAGCCCAGGAATGCGCCTACGGCGATAGCTGCCGCATAGTCCAAAAGAAGGTCCCCGTGGATGAAGAAGATGATGGCTCCGGAGAATGCGGTTATTCCTATCATGTAGCTGCTTGTCGCGCTGGCCACTTTTATCGGCACATGCATATGGATGTTCATCAGAGGGACCTTTATGGTGCCGCCGCCCACGCCGGTCAGAGAGGACAGGACGCCGGCTGCGGTGCAGACCAAGAGGCCGCTTTTGACATTCTTCACCTCATATTGCCTTTCGGTGAGGTCTTTGCTGTCCGTATAAGAGAAATTCATGTCGCCCCCCTCATCCGAATTCTCGATGATCCTTTCTTTTCTGAGGATCATGCTCACGGCGCTGTAAATGAGCACGCAGCCGAAAATGAAAAGAAGGACCCAATTCGCGGCATACGCCGCGAAGAGGGCGCCTATCATCGCTCCGACAGACGTTGTTATCTCCAGCAGAAGCCCGAGCCTCACGTTTGCGATGCCGCTCTTAACGTAGAATGATGCGGCCCCCGTCGAAGTGGCGACGATCCCCACAAGGCTTACGGCAACGGCCTCGCTTGCGGACAGGTCGAAAAGTATTGTCAGCACGGGAATGAAGATTATCCCCCCGCCGACGCCGAAAAGAGTGCCGATCGTGCCTGCACAGACCCCGACCGTGATGAGAGCGATGATCAGCACAGGTTCCATATCCATAGAAATGCAACGCAGGATATTAATCCTTGATGTGAAAGCATATATTGAGCAGGAGCATTCGGCAATCCGTGCCCATCATACTCGCAAGATATTCGGAGATAGGCCTCAAGAGCACGCCGGTCCGCGTCAAATTTGAGAACAGGCTCAGAGACAATATGATCTCAATGCTGGCCGGGGATAGGATAGAGGCACTGGTAACGAAGAGGGATGCGAGGTTCTATGTTGAGACCGGAGATATCGATGCGGCCGCGTCCGCCGTAAAAAGAGTGTTCGGCATTTCATCCCTGTCTGTTGCTGAGGTATGCTCTTCTGAAATGGAGGATATCTGTTCGACCGCGGCGGAATATTCGCTCAGCAGGCTGAAGGAGGGGGAGTCGTTCGCTGTCAAGGCAAGAAGGGAAGGGGACCACAGCTATACGAGCGTGGACGTGGGGCGGGAAGCGGGCTCCGCAATATTCCTGGCCAATGAAAGCAAGGGCGTCAAAGTAGACCTTACAGCCCCCGACGTCACATTCTATGTTGAGGTAAGGAACAATAAAGCTTTCGTTTTCGGGTCCTACGTAAGATGCCACGGAGGCCTCCCGCTCGGTACGCAGGGGAAGGTCATGGCCGAGATACGGAGCGACAGGGACATCCTTTCCGCATGGTTTATGATGAAGAGAGGGTGCAAGGTCATCGTCAACGGAGAGAGACAGCCGCTGCTGGAAAGGTATGACCCAGACCTAAAATACGGGGCGGAGATATCCCCCGATATACTAGGCGTCGTCAAAGGCATTCCGCTGTCGGAACTGGGATCCCAACCTATATCCGAATATGAGGTCCCGCTGTTCTTCCCCACGGCAGGAATGGCCGATGAGGAAGTACTCTCATTCATGAAAATGATAAAAGAAGAAAGTTCCCGCCGGTAAAGGCGGGAAATGAGTTTCATTTCAGGTTAGAAAGGGATCACTTGCCTTTTCTTCCCTTTGCCTTGATCGAGGGTCTGATCTTCTCTGCGCCTTTGCCTTTGTTCCTCAGACCGCGTCCGGATATTCCGGCGGACGTAAGTCCGCGGTAGACACGGTTCTTGTTGTTGCTGTCGCAGATCCAGTTGATCTTCGGGTCGGCCATTATGACAGGGTGCGCCGGATCGACGAGTATGATCTCATACCACTCCTGCAGACCGTCGGCGCCCACCCAATACGAGTTAAGCACCTCAAGGTTCGGATACCTCTTCGCGGCCCTTTCCTCGGCCATCCTCTGGAGGCTTTTTCCGGTGGTTATCTTGTTGATACCTTTCCTCTTTGCTCTCCTTCCGGCCCTGATGGTCCTTTTCCTGAAGGATCCCTTCCTGACCCTGCCCCTTACCACGACGTAGCCCTGTTTGGCCTTGTAACCCAGGGACCTTGCCCTGTCAAGCCTGGTGGGCCTCTCGATCCTGATGAAGTTCTCTTCTCTCCTCCATTGGCTCTTCCTTTCGCGGTTGAGTTCTTTCAAATAAGATTTGTTGGGGGTCTTCCAAGCCTCCCCAATATAACTGTACATGCTTTTCCCGTTGACCGGGCGCACATCCTGACCTTCGTCGCTCATGATATCACCTTTTCGGATTCACCCGTTGGGCACATTTCCGCCGGAACTCTGTTCCGTGATACCGTTCATACAAATAATGTATTTAAAATATGCTTTTTAAAAGGGTCTATTTTGCGTATCAGAATGTGCATACTGGTTATTTATATGCCGAACATCCTCTTAATTTCGTAGGGGGGCTTACACGTTAACGGAGGAAGAACATGAATGTTAACAAAATAATGCAGAAGGACAGGTCCGGAATAGGTACTATCCTGATCGTGGTGATCGTGGTAGTGGTTCTGGTCGCCGCAGCGGCCGCGGCGTACGTCGTCCTATCAGGCAACAATGATAATAGTAGTGATGAAGCAGAAGAGACAACACAAATATTGGCACCCGGGACAGTGATGAAATACGACGAGTTCAACGCCGCAGGGCTGAAGACTGGGACCATAGAAATGGAGATACTCGGGCAGAATGCCGATGAATACTTCCTGAAAGTTACAGTAATGACAGGGATGGTGGGAGCATATTCGTACAACTTAGAACCAAAAGATAGCTCCGACGGAGCGACAAAAACGGGAACGATCCAGTTTGATACCATTGACGGATTAAAGACCCTGGATGTGTGGACATATCCTGACGGGACAAAATCATACGTTGACCCAGAAAGCGGAATAGAGTATGGGGGACAGATCGGCTCCGGGAGTAACGCTTCGACACTGAAGCTTTCAGTCTACAGCCCAGTATGGCAGGACGAAGATGCCTACACTGAGTCAAGTAACATTGGCAAGACATATGAATATGTCGGGACAATGACGGGGAGCACAAACAACTACGCCGCCAAGATAGTATGCGTAGCTGACTGCAAGAACGGCCAGTTTGGAGTGATGTACGATCTGAACGGTTCCGCGTTGTACTTCCTCAGCAACAACATCCAAGGTCTGCCGACAGATACCGAGAACACAGGCGTCACAGATACCATGACCGGCACGATAGACGGTGACAAGGCAGTTCAGCTGTGGAAATATCCTCTAAGTGTGGGCGAGATAACGTTCTGCTATGATCCCGCGTCACATCTCGTTTACAGGTTCGTAATTCCCCAGTCATCAGGGAATATTGACTTCGACCTTTCAAAGAAGCCTTAATGAACACATAAACACAGGATGAAACATCTTCCAAATTTTTTCTTTTATTCACACGAACCATTTTTAACTCCATAGAGAGCTATATATCGATGGAGGAAGAACATTGAATGTTAGTAGAATGATCTGGAAAGATAGGTCGGGAGTGGGTACGCTCCTGGTGATAGCGGTCGTGGTCATCCTGGTCGCCTCAGCGGCCGCAGCGTACATCGTCCTGTCAGGCAGCGAGGATAAAGAAGAAGGGGCGATATTGGCTCCGGGAACGGTGTTAAAATATGACCTGTTCGTCGCCGATGATGATTTTGGAAAGTATGAGTTTGAGATACTCGGGCAGAACTCTAAGGAATATTTCGTCAAGTTGACCACTGAGGTCGGGGCATCTGAAGTTTCACAATATACTTCGACTCCGAAAGGGAACCCAGCCGGCATGAAGAAAACAGGCACCATTGTGTTCGACACAATGGACGGCGAAAAGACGCTGGAAGTATGGGAGTACGGCGGGGTAAAATCCTATGTTGATCCCTCAAGCGGGTTTGAGTACGGCGGAGAAATGTCGTTCGGAGAAGACACCGTAGTAATGAAGCTGACCTACTATGAACTCATATGGCAGGAAGAGTACAAAGAATCTGAATTCATAGGCAAAGCTTATGAGTATACTTACCGAGACGGAGCAAGGTCACTCAAAATGTATGTGAGATGCATAGCAGATTGTTTGGACGGCCAGTATGGCGTGGCGTATGATTTCTCATCGTTCATGTCAGGCAGTACGTCCAATAAGGATTATTTCTTGTGTGACAGCCCTCAGGGGTTGCCCAAAGATGCAGTATTCACAGAGAGTACGTACACTTTGACGGGTACGATAGACGGCGACATATCAGTTGAGATATGGGAGTTCATGATCGGCGATATGATGGGGTACGTTCTCTACTATGAGCCAGATACGAATATTATTTACAGGGTCGTCTTGAAGTCCGGTGTGAACGAGATTCTTTTCGACCTTACCGGCAAACCCTGAATGGTCAAAACAAACATCTTCCAAACACTTTCAAAAGAAGTCATCCAATCTTGGGCTCTTTGATACGGGCTTAGGGGCGGGAACTTCTTTTTTCTTCTTTTCCTGAACGTCCCCCGGACCGAAGTCGCCGCCGAAAAGCGTCAGCTGCTGGCTCCCCATCAGGAGATCCTTCTCGTTCCATCCGAATACCTCCGTTATTCTTGATGCCGTCTGGGCGAGCCTTTCCGCATAATATTTGTGATCCGGTACCCCCTCAAAAGCGGCGCCGCTGATGTACGGCTCGACCTCCTGCGGCACCACGCTGCCGTTGGTAACGACCCATGATACCTTCATTCCCGGTATGAAGTCGTATCCTTTTTTGATCATCTTTGCGGCCGCCTGCACGTTGCTCATTCTCTCGGGATTCTCGTAGGCGTTCACTCCCTTACAGGTCCTTGAGATCACCAATTCGGAGGTGTCGACCTTTTTGGCCAAGGTATCTTTGATGATATTCTTGACGAAGGCCATGGCCTCGTCGTTCTTCTCGTCTAGTATCTTCTCGAACAGCTCCATCAGAAGGCGGCTCTGAAGATCAAAGGAATCCGATCTTCTTACTTCGTACCCTCTGACAAGAAGTTCCTCCGTCTTGACGGGCCACATGACCCTGCCTACGTACCTCTTCTTCTTTCCATGGGAGAAAAGAGGTTCCAAAAGCTTTTCGAACTCCAGCGTGCCGCCCTCTGTGGAGAACCTTTTCGCCATCCCCTTCCCGAAATCCACGGAGCCGTCCAGGTCTTCCGCCGGGGACTGCATGAACAGGGAGTCGGTGTCTGAGTAGATCACGGTTATGCCTTCTTTCTCGACCTCGTCGATTATCCTTTTGACGTTATCCCTGGCGAAAGCCGTTATCGCCGCACCGATATTCTTATCGGTGAATCTGTAGAATGATGATGCGAAAACCCCGTAGAACGTGTTCATTAGCACCTTGACCGCTTCCTGAAGACCGTTGAGGTATCTTCTTTCCACATCGTCGGTAACGGACCTCATCCTTTCCTTTATGCCGTCCCTTTGGCGCATCAGGTCCTTCAGTATCTTCGGCAGTATGCCTTCCCTGCTGTCAGGCGACAGGAACCTTGCGCCGGAAGGCGCCGTTATGGTGCCCTGAGCGGACAGGGTCGTGAAGCAGATGTTCTTTGCGATGATCAGCGAAGGATACATGGATTTGAAGTCAAGTACGCATACCCAGTGGTACAGCCCCGGGTTGATGGTATGGACATATCCTCCCTCGATGGGGTCTCCCGCTTCCCTTCTTCCCGTCAAGGGAACGCCGACATTCTGCCTGTCCGCTTCCCTGATGAGAAGCGAGTCCGCAAGCTGGGACGAGCCGGCGTTGAGAGCATCGTCAAGGGGAAGCTTTGCAACGGTCGAGAGGTCCATCCCCTTTCTCACGGTACCTATCTTCAGAAGGATCTTGAGGGCAAGCTCCGCATCTTTCTTGCAGTATTCTATCACTTTCTCTCTGTTGTTCTTCCATTCGTCATCCATTTTTTTGGGATCCACATCAAGCTTCGACTCCCCCAACACCTGAAGCGAAACGGCGTTGAGCGTCTCCTGCTTGGGCCTTAGTTCGCGCTTTACCGCCCACCATGCGTCCACTATGATCCTGCCTTTCAGCCTCCAGAATCTCTCATTCACGACGCGCGGCTGCCCGCGGTCCCTTCCCCAGGGCAGGGCATCCTTCATCTTGTTGGCAAGCGCTCTCTCCAATATCTTCTTGATATCATAGTTGTCTATGTTGTATCCCGTGATGATGTCCGGGTCTTCTTTCCTGATCAGTTCCCCGAATTTGGTGATGATATCTTTCTCACTTCCGGTGAGCGGCTCGCAATCCTTGTACACGCCGTCCTCTTCCACTACAGAGCATATGGTGTAGATGAACTCGTGTTGGATGCTGTTCTCAATATCGAACGAGAGGAATCTTAAGCCCGGGTCAAAGGATTCTATGTTCTCGAACGCCTCCATCTTCATGACGAGGTCGGTCGTGTATGGGCCGGTCACCCATTCCCCCGCCGCTCTTATGCAGGAACCCATGTCTTTGTCGTAAACGAACCTGTGGTGGAATGGAATGTCCGCCGCAAGAACGGCGAACCCTTTCTTTTTCCAATCATTTCGGTAGTCGGGGACCTTCCATGGATACTTTATCGTTACCTTAAGCACCTCATGATCGCGGCCTCTGTAGAAGAGGCGTGTGTGTTCTGTCCCTATGACCTCCGCATCCCTCGTCAGGGTCTTTTCCGTGTCCGCACTCGGATCGACAATGAAGAAGTAGGGGTCGAACCCATAGCACAGGATGGTAACGGACCTCTTGTCCCTGGTCTTTCCGAACAGCTCTACGAAAACGCTCCCGTTCTCGTCATTGCTGTAGGATGCCGTTATGAGTCTTACGTCCACTGTCTCCATTGTATCACTTGTTGGCAACTATCCTTATTATGTCCCCCTCCAGGAGTACATAGTCCGCCCCGACGGTCCTTTTCGTTCTGGCATTGACAGCTCTTATGAACTTGTCTCCGAGTTCCGTATGGACCTTGTACGCAAGATCCCTGGCGGTGGAGCCTCTGGGCATCAGGATGCAGTCTGGCAGAACGCGGCCGAAGTGATCCGTGTATTTCGACTCGTCCTCGACCGGATAGACCGCTATGAGGTCCAGCATTCTGAAGACGCAGTCCTCCAGACAGGCCTGCACGCCCGTGCCGTTGTATCCTTTCATTTTCTCCGCCATGTAGTCCAGGGCCTTTTTCTGTCCTTCGCTGAGAGCGACGCCGGGTTTTATTGTAAAGGCGGAATCTCCAGGAACATAATCGATAAGGCCCGCGGCTCCCGCCTTCTTCAGGGCAAGTTCCGTCTCCGCAAGAGTAGGGATGGCGGGATCACCCATTTTTCTTAATTTGTCAAGGTTCTCCGGAGGAGAGATGTCCGCTTTGTTCATGGCGATGATCATCGGTTTGGAGATCTCTCTGATCTTTACGCATAGTGCCAGAAGAGTTTCGTCATCCCACAGCGTCGGGTCTTGAGGCAGCTCCACGCTTCTGAGGGCTTCTTTGATCTGCCCTTCCGTCACGCTCAGGCCCGCAAGCCTCTCCTGAAGGATGGTTTCAGGCTTGCTTCCTTGCATCTTCGCCTGTCTGGCTATCTTGCTCAGACCGTTCTTTATTATCTCCCTCATCCAGAGGGCTATCTCTTTCCTGAGAAAGACCACATCTTCCGATGGGTCATATTTCCCGGGATCGATGGTGTTCCCCTCTATGTCGGTGGTCCCGCTCGCATCGACCACGTTGATGAAAGCATCCGCCTGCCTTAGGTCATCCAAGAACTTGTTCCCCAGACCTTTCCCCTCCCAAGCGTCGGGGACAAGGCCGGCCACGTCCAACATTTCAACGGGGACCATCCTTGTACCGTTGATGCACGCTGAGTTATGGGGGGTGCATTTAAGGTCCAGGTCCTTGCATGGACAAGGGGTTCTAACGTATGCGACCCCCTTGTTGGGCTCTATTGTCGTGAAGGGGTAATTCGCGATCTCCACCGAAGCCATCGTCGCCGCGCCGAAGAATGTCGATTTCCCGACATTCGGTTTTCCTACTATGCCGACCTGCATGTGATCCAATCTATATGGGGCTCAGGATGTTATACATTTGCCGATGCTTTCGCATCTTTACAGGGCTCAGAGGTCAGACCTAACCGCTGTGCCTTGGTTCGCGTTCATGCTAGGATGGCCATATAAAAACGAATAAAAGGGCCGCGGGGAGTGAACTCCCCTATGGGAAACGGTTTGACCTTTTCAAGTGTCAGCGCTCATACGCCGAAGAATTCTTTGACCTTCGGACGGAACAGATAATACAGTATCAGCAGCCCGATGACCAAGGGCAACAAGAGCGGAACCACTGCCGCCTGCGTCGCCGCCTCGTCGGTGAACACCAACACGATCGATACTATCGAACTGAGTACGCCCAGGGCGTAAAGGATCACGGCAATGTACCATGCGATGGTCCATCCTCTCCAGATCGCTATCCCGATTATCAGGGTAATGATCCCGATTATGAATCCTCCGTATCCGATATAGTCTCCGATGTCTATTCCGGTGAAATCAATGATGTAGTCCGAGAACAACGCCGCTGCCGCCGCAAGCAGGATCAGGACAGCAGCCAATATGGTGATCAGGCCGATCAACGCAATTAGTATGGGTCTTTTTTTGCCTTCCATGAAAACGAATCGTTGTGCCAGGTTTATATAATCTTCTTCAAAAGAACATGTATTTCTCCCATCCATCTATATAGGCTGGGTAAAGGAGGTCAAAGGCGAGTTAGCTCTTTCCGGCATTGGAATATGGAATTGGCTATCTCCGCTATCTCGGCGGGGCGCAGCTCTTCGATCCTTGAATCCAAGAACGGGATGTCCCAGCCGTCGTCTATGATCTTTGCCGCTCGAAGGGAGGTGCCTATCTTTTTCCTTCTGTGGTTGAAAGCGGCCTCGGTCACCCTGAAGAACTCCCTTTCGTCGTACACGGTAAAAGGCGCCGGCCGGGGCACGATCTCCACTATGGCGGAGTCCACCTTCGGCTGCGGTTTGAATCTGGAACTCGGCACTTTCTCCAGGAGCCTGCAGTCCGCTCTGTAAAAAAGATTGACGGTAAGTCTTGAATAATCGGGGCTGCCGACATCCGCCGTCATTCTGTCGGCGAATTCCTTCTGCACCATGACAACCGCTCTTCTGAAATCGTGCTCGAGAAGTTTGAAGATTATCGGCGTGGATACGCTGTACGGAAGGTTGCTGACGAACACGTCGAAGGGAGGGAACGGGACCTTGACGGCATCTCCTCTGATCAGGCGCAGCCTCTCTCCGTATGTTCCCTCTATATGGTCGGCCAAAGCGTCGTCTATCTCTATGCACGTCACATCGCCGGAGCGCCCTATCAGCCTTGATGTGAGTATGCCTAGCCCCGGCCCAACCTCCAGCACTCTGTCTCCTTGGGATATCTTGGCAAAATCGATCTGGCGGTCCGCCACTCTTTCATCAATGAGAAAATTCTGCCCTTTGCTTTTTTTGGGGATCACGCCGGTCTCGGCTATCAGTCTGCCGGTCTCCCCTCTGCTCATTTCGATACAAAGAGATAGCGCTTCCTTTCGTTGTCCGTCAGTTCAAGCACTATGCGCGCCGTTATCAGCTTCTCGGGGTTCTTTACCGTCGCGCGTTCGCTGAGGTCCTTGAAGTCCTTGAAGTGGCCGTTCCTCGTGCGCTCATCGAGTATTGCGGTCATCGTCTTCTTTCCGAGGCCGGGAAGCTCTTCCAGAAGGTGCTTCCTCATGGAGATGGCCTCCGCCTCGTTGAAGAACCTTATGAACCTCGGCTGGTTGGCCAACACTATCTCGTTCACGCAGTACTCCAGTTCGGCCACCGCGCCGTGCGTTAGGTCTGAAGGCCCGACGCGTCTCTTCACGTGATCGATGACCGTCCTCTTCACAGTGTCCTTTCCGATGTACACCCTTTCGCCGATGTTGATGACGGCGGCGGGTTTGGGAACGAGTTCGAAGAGTTTGAATTCCTCATCACCCAAGGCGTAGCACAACGGCTCCTTTTTCGCAAAATTATTGGTGGGTATGCCCTGAGAAAGATAATCCAGAACATATGCGTATTCTTCCACCGTAATTCCTCACAGATAAAACGCATTACAGATATTTACCTACTACCTCGATTATCTGGTCGATGGTCTTCGGTTCGATCGCGAGTCTTTCTTTTGAGAATATGGCACGCACGTCTTCGGGGTACTGAGGGAGGAGGTCCGCTATCTTAACGGCAGCGTATTCCGTCACTCCTTCGATGGCGCCGATCTCTTCGACTATGCTTTTGGCATCATCGACCGAGATGGAGCACACTGCCCTCGCTTGTTCCATAGCGTGCTTTTGCGAAGTAAGGAGTTCTCTCTTCTCGTTCTCTTCGGTGAGAAGGTCCCTGACCTCAGCCAGCGTTATGTACTGCTCGGACATTCGGTTCACCCGTCAAAAATATTCAATCCCTGTTCCTTACAAGGTGCTCCGGGCGCGCCACGACCATCTTGGTCTTGTTGCCGTCCTTTACGCTGACCTCATATGCGGCTCCCCTCGGACCAACGATGACGCCGGTAAGGCCGTGGAATCTGGAAAAGGGCATACCCTTGTGGACACTGGGGTCTATTATGATGTTGACCTTCTCTCCCGCTTCGAACTGCTGGAAAGCTTTTGTTATTGGCGAAAGCCCGCGTGCTCTCGGTTTCTTCTTCAGGAGCTGGCGGGTCTTTGTCCTTGTTCCTCTGGATGCCTGCATCTTAATCCCTCATTGGTTCTTGGTAGTTGATCGCTATCACATCAAGCGTCTGCACAGCACATCTTACTCCGAGGACGTCTGAGAAGTTCGGTACGGTCCTGCCCTCATCACCCGAAACGAACTCTTTGATGTACGTTCCGGATTCCGCGTTCACGGTGAGGTCGAACACGTCATCGCCGATCATCTCCGCCTCGACCCATCGGATCTCTCTTTTTCTCACAAGGTCGGCACGTCTGTGCTCAACCCTGCGTGGAGTCCTCTGGTTGATGTGGACATTCTTGAATGATAAGGCTACCTCATTTACTCTTTCTTTATTAACTTTACCATCCGTTTTGACCCTTGCAACGTAGGTCTTGTCCGGGTCCGCGCTTTTGTATTCCTGTACCGCATCCCGCGGAACGAAGTGCAGTCTCGCATATCCCGCAAGTTCCGATGCGTTGGACCTTCTCTCAAGCTCGTCGGTATCGATATCCCTTATCTTCGGCCTGCTTATCTCCAGGACGAACGGTCTGCCCTCGCCGAGCATACAGGCGTCTATGTCCTCCCTTCCCATCCCGTGGAAGAAGTGCTCCTCTCCCCCGCTCATCTCCAGAGCGATATCGCCGATTATCTCCTGCACGGATGTCTGGTACATTTTGCCGGTGCCTTTGCATCGTTCGCATCCTTTGCCTTTGCAGACCCTGCACGGCCATATTGTCTGCGGTATCTCGCGGCTGTACTTGTAGTATCTTCCGGCGATGAAGATAGGAGATATGTCCAGGGTGACATCCGCAAATCTGGTATCGATGCAGGCCACGACCTGAGGATTCTTGAATTCCACCGGGCGGTTGATCAGCGGCAGGGCAAGTTTGCCTATCTCCCTGTTGAGCTCCGTCTTGATGGCCTCCGCATTCTCAAGCCCGTACTTTCCCCACAGCTCCTTTTCTTTTTCGGCGATCTCAGGCTCCACTCTGGACCCCACCAAGAAGTTCTCGGACCGGATGCTGTTCACGCTCTCCGCTACGGCATCCGCGAATCTGTCCATCAGGTCGAACACGTTCTCGCACAGGCTGCATATTTCGGGAGCGGGAATATCCGTCCTTTTCTCAGAGAGGGCCTCCCTGAACATCCTGCCGCGGATGTCGTTGGTCATCCCCGTGCCGAGCTTCCCGAACATCCTTCCGAGACAGCGGTCGCACAGGCCGGAGGACGCCAGTCCCTCCGCGGCATCAAGATTCTCATTGACCCAGTCTTCCATAGGAACAGCTCACAGGTCAAAGCCCATCTCAGCGATCCTCAGTCTGGGACGCTGGCTCTCTAAATAATGGTATACGGTGGCATGTTCGCTCCCGTTCAGGATGAGCTCTACGGCATGCTTCGCCACCGGAAGGCTGACGGAATTCCCTATCAGCGACACGGTGTTCCCATACACTGACATATAGCATCCGGTGAGTTCTTCTATTATCCTTCTGGTCTTTCCCTCGGCGCCTATCAGCCTTCCCCTGACCCTTCCGAGCTGGTTGGGCCTGTCCCCGGCCACTTCCTTCAGGTCGAAGGCCTCGAAGTATTCGTCATCTTCGAAGAGCCTTACGGCCCGTTCGGGATTGAACCCTCTCCCTATCGCCCTTATCACATCAATGATCTTGAGTGCCATCAGAGGGTCTGTGCCTTCAGCTTCCTCGTTGAAGATCACCTCACCTTCCGTGTCGATGTCCAGTTTTATTCCGGACATCCTCTCTATCATTTTCTTCGTCTCGCCGTTCTTCCCTATGAGCGTGCCTACGCGGTCGCCTGGTATCCTCACGGACCTCATTCCTCTTCCTCCTCTTCTTCGTCTGATCCGTTCAGTATCTCGTCAAGTATCTTCTCTTGCTCTATCACATCCGCCCCTCTGTTCCTGAAGAAGCGGTTGACGTTCGTTATATCCCTTATCAAAAGGTCCTTGGCATTGAAAAAGTCATTGGTCATGGCCTGCCCGCAGTCTATCAATATGGGCTGCCCCTCCCATACAAGCACGTTGTATTCGCTCAGGTCCCCATGTACCAGATGGGCATCCTTCCAGCCGTCTATGATGAACGAGAGGACCTCATCGTACATGTCAGTAGGGTCTTCAAGCGCCACATCCTTAAGCTGGGGGGCCGGGCCGTTCTCATCCCCGATATATTCCATGAGGAGGCAGTTCTTGTCGAACGTGATGGGCTCCGGTACAGGCAGCCCCGCCTCCGAATATCTCTGGAGGTTCCTGAACTCCTTGTTGGTCCAGGTGTATATGAGCTTCCACCTGTTGCCCGCGACGCCTTTGAACCTCGGATCGCCCTCGATGTATCTTGCGACATTCTTGAATGTGGAAGTGGATGTTCTGAAGATCTTTAGGGCGAGCGGTTCGCCGTCCTCGTCGGTCGCAAAGAAAACGTTGCCTTCCTTTCCAGTTGATATGGGATACCCGACCGTGTCGATGAAACCTCCTTTCATCAGATCGTATATGGTCATCAGGGTCTTTCTGTCAAAGACCTCTCCTTCCGTTTGGCGCTCATCCCCTGTTTTGTTTGTTTTCAGGGAATCGACGCGCTGTTCGAGATAGGAGAATTTCTCATCATAGGATGGCAGTCAAAACACCGCCCTTCAAAAGACATCCAGGCTCTTTGGTACTTTGCCTTTTTTGCTAAGGTTCACTGCCTGGGTCCTGGTGTACCTGAACCTGACATCGCATTTATCGGGCTGGAAATCCCAGAGGGAAACAATAAGGAGATCGCCCTCTCGTATCCACATCCTCTTTTTGATCTTCCCCGGTATGCGGCCCACTCTGGACACTCCGTCCTCGCACATGACCTTGATCTTCGATGCGCCGAGCAGCTGGTCGGCTATCCCGAACATCTCTCCTTCTTTGATGTTCGGCATACGTACGCGTGATACGTCCTCTTCAGTGCTCTCGAACGGTTCTTCTGCCGGCATTTGATCGATCTCCGTAGCCACATGTAACATTAATCTCTTTTAAATGTTATCCTAAAAATCGAATACGTGTTTGTACTAAACAAAAAACTATTTTAACCATATCAATCATGAGCGCGTAAGCTCTGGTAGTGTAGCGGCCAATCATTCAGCCCTTTCGAGGCTGACACCCGGGTTCGAATCCCGGCCAGAGCACATACCAATTCCGGTCACCTCAGCAGGTTCTTGCGGTACTTGTCGCTCTTCTTTGCGATCTCGTCCACGTTGTCCTTGTTCACGATATGGACCTCCGGCAGTTTCTTCGGGTTGGATGCCAGCATCGCCGACATAAGATAAGGGTCGGGGAAGTCCTTCTTTTTCAGCGTCTCCCTGTTCCAGTTCTCGACCAGATCGAACACGGCCTCTATCCCCTCGTTGTAGAACTCCTGCACCAGAACCGCCGCCACGGTGCAGTCTCTGGATATCACCGCGATGTTCGATTTCCTTACGGCGAAGTCGCAGCCGTTGAATGACAGCGCGAGGCCGCCCCTGTCGCATACCGCGTCCAATGCGAGGATGTCCGTTATGTCTCCCCCTATGAACGCTGTGCCATCGAAATCGATCTGCGTCCTTCTTCTGAGGTCGATCAGGTAGTAAGCCTTCTCATTTGCCCCGACGGCTCTGAACTCCTTTATGAATTCCGAAGTGAACATGTCCTGGTATCTTCCGATGAACATCTCGTCAAATGTCTTTATCATCTCCACTTCGTACTTTTGGAGCTTTGTCGGGGTGTTCAGCTTGTATTCTTGTGTGGGCATCCTCAGGCCGGTGACCCTGTTGGCCATATCTCTGAGCTCCTTCGCCTCGTGTCTTGTCATGTCAAAATCGTCGAAGGATATCTCTGTGCATTCGGCCAACCCCCTTGGGATATCGAGAAAGTCGCAGAGGCTCATCATATTATGTTCATACGACGAAGTGGAAATGAAGGTCGGCAAAGTGTCTACCAGGTGGCCCATTACCCTTTTGGCCTCCGGCATGGGCCTCAGGGCCTCGTTGCAGTATTCCAGAGCGGAATAGTCGGTCATGCCGTAGGCCTTCAGGAACGGCGCGATGTACCGTGCGGTGCTTCCGGAGCGCCCTTCCGTCCTGTTCAGGACGTAAGCCACTATGTCATCATACCTTGCTACCATGTCATACAGCTTATCTCCGTTGGACACGAACCGCTTGCACAGATCTCTGGCACTGTTGTTCGTCTGAAGGAATCCTTTACAGCTGCACACCAGCTGTTTATCATGTTCAAGTCCCAGTTCGGCAGCGGGATCGAATTCGTTCATCGTGGCACCTTAAAGCGTTCCGTCAACCGCAGAGGTCATATCATACGGTCTGTCGAGCACCCTGCCGCCCTCGATCAGTCGTTTGTTCTCTATCTTTACTGCACCGCTTGCGAACAATCCGATCGTAGAGACCGTCAGGGGCAGCTCTCGTTTGGCACCTTCCTCTCTGATCTTCTTGAAAAGCGGTTCGTTCGTGCCCTCTTTCTCGATAATGTCCTCCAGCGATGAGACGGAGACCTTTTGGCGGAGTTCCTCCCAGAGTTCGTCGAATCCCGGGCCTTTTATGGGGAACCCGCAGTACGTGAGTGCGGCGCCCCTGTCCCACTCTTCGGTGCAGATGTGGATCATCACCCCGTGGCGGTCCGCCCCTTCTCGGATCAGGGCCCATATCACTTCTTCCCAGGTACCCTTCGGGCCGTCCGGAAGGGCGGGGTGGAGGTTGATCATGTCATAGGC
>Ga0082212_10001379_pt1 | contig 35736 bp, 34 predicted proteins | sample TergutNt197P3_FD_71548 | JGI IMG/M metagenome (GOLD analysis project Ga0082212, IMG submission 71548) | Neocapritermes taracua P3 segment gut microbial communities from Petit-Saut dam, French Guiana - Nt197 P3 | ecosystem: Host-associated > Arthropoda: Insects > Digestive system > Gut ...
GACTCCACTTATACCGGGCGCCCAAGCGCGACGAATAGTACCAGCATAACGACGGGCACGGGCAACGACAACATCAGCATCAGCGCCGAAAGCAAAAACGGCAGCGCCTACGGCATGTACAGCGCCGTCACGGGCGCTTCCACGTCGAGCGCCGGCATCACCAGCGATGGAGGCGACAACAACATCAGCATCACTGCCGCCGGCGGCATGAGCGCCACCGGCATGCACAACGCCTTCATCACCACCGGCGCCGGGGATGACGAAATCACCATCACTGCCACCAGCGACAGCGGCTGGGTCGTCGGCATGGAAAGCTCGCAGATCGAAGCGGGTGACGGGAAAAACGAAATCAACATCAGTGCCGCCACCAACGGCACCGATTCCCTCGGTCGTGCTTGGGGCATGGTAAGCTCGTCGATCACTGCGGGCGATGGGGATAACAGCATCGACATTCATGCTGCCAGCAACTACCATGCCATCGGCATGGACGGCTCGACGATCGACGCGGGTGATGGGGACAACAGCATCGACATCCATGCCAGCGGCAATGGGGTTGGGGCAGCCTACGGGATGGAGGGTTCATCGATCGACACGGGTGCCGGGAATGACCGCATCAGCATCACGGCCACCAACAGCGACAATGAGGTTGTGGGCATGAAATACTCGACGATCGATACGGGCGATGGGGATAACCGTATCGACATCCATGTCGACAGCGACAATGGCTGGGCCTGGGGGATGTACGGCGGCTCGTCGATCGATACGGGCGTCGGGAATGATATTGTCAACATCACTGCCGCCAGCAACAGCGGCGATACCTGGGGGATGTATTTCCACAGCACGATCAATACGGGCGCTGGGAATGACGAAATCACCATCACCGCCACCAGCGACACTGGCGATGCCTGGGGCATGTGCGACAATGCGACAATCGACGCAGGCGACGGGGAGAACGAAATCAGCATCATCGCCAAAGCCGACAAGGGCTATGCCTACGGCATGCAATACTCCACCATCACCAGCGGCGCGGACGACGACAGCATCACTATCAGCGCCACCGGCGGCATCGAAGCCTGGGGCATGGAAGGATCCACCATCAAGAGCGGCAAAGGCGACGACACCATCCGCATCAACGTCCATACCGACAACATCAGCGCCGGCATCGGCGTCAATGGCCTTGCCGTCGGCATGTACGACTCCCACATCGACAGCGGCAACGGCAACAACACCATCATCATCAACGCCCGCGTCTCCAGCGAGCTCAACTACGGCGGCGAGGTCGTCGGCGTATGCGATGGCTCCAGCATCAAAAGCGGCACGGGCAATGACACCATCATCATCAACGCCACTTCCGACAACGGCACAGCCTCCGGCATAGCCGGTGCAACCATCGACAGTGGTGACGGCAACGACACTATCACCATCACCGCCAGCGGCGCCACCGGAGCCTGGGGCATGGAATACAGCACCCTTGACGCCGGCACAGGCAACAACACCATCAACATCAACGCCACCATCACCGGCAACGGCATCACCGGCGAGGCCGTCGGCGTACGCGGCGGCTCCAGCATCAAAAGCGGCAACGGCAATGACAAAATCAGCATCAGCGCCATCGTCACCGACGACAGCACCAGCGGCATTTTTAATGCCACCGGCATATCCGGCTCCAGCATCGACGCAGGCGGTGGCAACAACGACATCAGCCTCCATGCGGAAAGCTCAATCGGCAACGCTCACGGCATATCCAACCTATCCAACGTCGGCACGTCGAGCGCGGCCATCACCAGCGGTAACGGCACTGACACCATCAGCATCAAGGCCATCGCCAAAAACGGCGGCAACGCCTACGGCATGTCCAGCACCGGCGTAGGCACCGGCACATCCAGCACGCTAATCACCAGCGGCGACGGCGCTGACACCATCATCATCGAAGCCACTGCCAAGGACGGCGGCGATGCCTACGGCATGTACAGCTCTGCCGAGGACGATGGCACATCCAGTGCGGTCATCACCAGCGGCGACGGCGGCAACACCATCACCATCAGCGCCGAAAGCAAAAACGGCAACGCTTACGGCATGTACAGCGCGGCGTCGGACAATGGCACATCCAGTGCGGCCATCAACAGCGGCGGCAACGGCAAAGACAACATCACCATCAGCGCCAACGCCAACAACGGCTATGCCTTCGGGATGACCGGCTCGACGATCAATGCGGGAGACGGGAATGACAGCATCGACATCCATGCCACCGGCGGTAATGGGGCTGTAGGCATGCAATACTCGACGATCGACGCAGGTGACGGGAATAACCGCATCAGCATTGATGTCGCCACCGAATACGGCATTGCCTACGGCATGTGGGACTCGAAGATCGAAGCGGGCGACGGAAATAACCGCATCGGTATCACGGCCACCAACACCAGCGACGATGACCTTGACGATGCCGTCGGCATGGGCAGGTCGAAGATCGAAGCGGGTGACGGGGACAACCGCATCGGCATCACTGCCACCAGCGACAGCGGCTGGGCTTTCGGCATGGACGACTCGATGATCGACGTAGGCAAGGGGAACAATCGCATCCGCATTACTGCCATCAGCGACAGCGGCAAGGTCTTCGGCATAAACGACTCGACGATCGAAGCAGGCGACGGGGACAACCGCATCAATATCACTGCCACCAGCAACGTCGGCGCTGCCATCGGCATAAACTGGTCGACGATCGAAGCGGGAAAAGGGGATAACATCATCAGCATTGATGCCACCAGCGCCAGCAGCTTTGCCTACGGGATGTACGAATCGACGATCAACGTAGGCAAGGGAAACAACCGCATTGACATCACTGCTACCAGCGCCAGCGATGCCTACGGAATGATCGGGTACTCGTCGATCGCTACTGGCGATGGTAATGATAGCATCAGCATCACTGCCGTCAGCGCCAACGGCAATGTCTGGGGCATGGACGGCTCGACGATCGACGTGGGCGCTGGGAATAACAGCATCGACATCAGTGCCGCCAGCAACGGCGGTGCTGCCTATGCCTTCGGGATCGGAGACTCGACGATCGATGCGGGCAAAGGGAATAACAGTATCGACATCCATGCCGCCAGCGACAGCGGCAATGCCTACGGCATGTTCTACTCGACGATCACTGCAGGCGACGGGGATAACATCATCAACATCAGTGCCACCAGCAACGGCGGCGCTGCCTGGGGCATGTGGAACTCGTCGATCAATGTAGGTGACGGAAATAACGACATTACGGTTTCCGGCAAGATCGGTGGCACGGGCGCGGGCAGCTCGATCACTACAGGCGACGGGAACAATATCGTGCACCTTTGGGACCTGGACAATGCCATCATTGACCTGGGTGGCGGAGATGACCATCTGTGGCTTTCCAGCTATACCAGCGCCACGCACCTGTATGGCGGTTTGGGCATGGACACGCTGCACCTGTCAGGCAATCATTCGTTAAGCGGGCTGGAAGGCATTCTGGACAGTTTCGAGGTGCTGGACATGAGCAAAAACGGCCAAGCCGACATCTTCACGCTGGATGCCTTGCTGGATAATCTGGGTTTGCTCGAAAAGCTCGATTTAACGCAATTCACCGGCGCGAGCCTGGGTCTGGAAAGCAAAGACGTGCTGAGGATCATGGGCGACACGGAAGACACGGTTCTGGTGGACGGAAGCCAGTGGAGCGACACGAGCCAAACGGTGACGTATGGCATTGAGACGTACAAGGTGTACCATGACACGAGCAATAGCCAGTATGTGCTGATCCAGGAAAACCTGAACATAACAACGTATGTTTAATGCGAATTTTTTCCAGGGCGAGCGGCGAAAGCCGCTTCCTCCCTGGAAAAACCCGATGCCTGCCGGTGAACGCCGACTTTGGCCCATCATGTCATTTTCGCTGGTCTTTATGTGGCGATCCGGTTTTTGGAAATGCGATATAGCAACCCATATCACAACGGTTTTTCCGGCAGAAAAAGAAATCGTATAAAACGGCCTGAAACAAAAAAACCGCATCATTTCGATGAATCATGCGGGCTTTGAGACTTCCTGATATTTTTTGAATGGTGTTTTTGGTGGTGATAGGTGGACTTGAACCACCGACCCCAGCATTATGAGTGCTGTGCTCTAACCAGCTGAGCTATATCACCGAAAGCATATAATTTTGCTTCTTTTGGAGCTGGCTGTCAAGATCATGCGGGTGGATAACGGCTTCATTTTTTCTGCTCAAAAACGGCCAGGGATGGTTTTTTCCAGATAACGAAGAATTTGCTGTGGCGCATCCGGCGCCAGGCAATCGATCACGGTTCGTTCAGGCATGGCGCGCAGCCATGTAAGCTGGCGTTTCGCCAACTGGCGCGTGGCGGCGATGCCTTTTTCCCGAAGCGTTTTTTTGTCAAATTCCCCATCGAGATGTTGCCATGTCTGACGGTAGCCCACGCAGCGCATGGAGGGCAGTCCGGGATGCAGATCGCCCCGGCTGCGTAATTGGCGGACTTCTTCGATAAGATGATCGTTTTCGAGCATTGAATCGAAACGGGCGGCGATGCGCTGGTGAAGCATGCTGCGCTCGGACGGTTCCAGCGCAATGGGCATTAGCGTGAAAGACGGTTCGGCGTTTTGTTTTCCGGTATGAAGCCGGGAGAGCGGTGTCTGGGTCAGTTCGATAATTTCGAGGGCGCGCTGAATGCGTTGCGCATCATTTGGTTTTAAGCGCATGGCCGTTTCGGGATCAAGCCGCGCCAGTTTTTCATGAAGCGCCGGCCACCCTTCAATAGCGGCTGCTTCGTCGATTTCGGCGCGAATTTGGGGATTTGCCGGTGGGAGATTGTCCAGTCCGGTTTGCAATCCCTTGAAATACAGCATGGTGCCGCCAACAAGGAGAGGCCATTTTCCCCGTCCGCTGATTTCATGGATGAGTTTGGTCGCATCTTCGGCAAACCGGGAAACGGAATAAGATTCTGAGGGATCAATCAGGTCGATCAAGTGGTGCGGGACAGCTGCCCGTTCCTTTTGGGAAGGCTTGGCCGTGCCGATGTTCATGTCGCGGTAGACCAGCGCGGAATCAACAGAAATGATTTCAGCCGGAATGTGGCGCGCGATTTCGAGCGCCGCCGCCGTTTTGCCGGATGCGGTTGGCCCCATAATAGCGACGGCAATCGGTTTTGTCATGATGGTTGCGTCCGGTAAAACAGGATCATTGTCCGCGCATGAAAAATGAATCCAGCATTTGCCAGTCCATTTGTGTCCAGGTTGGCCGGCCATGATTACATTGATCCGCGTTTTCCGTTACTTCCATCTGGCGCAGCAAGGCATTCATTTCCGGCAGGGTGAGGGCACGGTTTGCCCGGACGGAACGGTGGCAGGCGATGGTGGCCAGCAGTTCGTTGCGTTTTTCACCCGCGATAACGGAAACGCCGTATTCGTGAAGCTCAGACAGCATATCCTTGACCATATGTTCGATGTCGGTTTCACGGAGCAGGGCCGGTACTGTGCGGATAGCCAATGTGCCGGGCGAGAGGGAAGAAATGTCGAATCCCAGCGAAAGCAGGGTGTCTCGATACGTTTCTGCGGTACCGGCCTGGATATGGTTAGCCTTAAAAGAAATCGGCACCAGGAGCGCCTGCGTCTGGAGGGCATTGGCGTTGACATCGGCTTTTAGTTTTTCATAAAGGATGCGTTCGTGCGCGGCATGCATGTCGATGAGGATCAGCCCTTTTTCGTTCTGGGCCAATATCCAGGTGTCTCTTAATTGTGCCAGGGCATAGCCTAACGGGTGCGCCTGCTTTGCCGGGATGGTTTCATCCGGGGAAATGAAAGGAGTCTGTGCGGATTCCTGCGGTAAGGATCGGTTTTCGGCTGCCGGTGTTTGTTTTTCTTTGAGGGCGGCAGAGGCAAAGTTGCTGTAATCGATGAGCGTTTGCCTGATAAGCGGTCTTCCCTGTGGCGCTTCGGCGCGCCAGTTGCCGGTTAAAGCGCCGCTTTCGGTGTGAGAAGGCGGGCGAGCATCTGCCGGTATGGGATCGACTGTTTTTTTCAGGGCATGGCTGACAGTGTGCTGAATAAACTGGTGAATGCTTCGGCTATCCCGAAAGCGGACTTCCGTTTTGGCGGGATGGACGTTGACATCGACAGCGGAGGGGGAAATATCGAGAAAGAGAATATAGGCCGGGTAGCGGTTACTGTATAGCACATCCTCATAAGCGGCCCGGACAGCGTGCGAGAGAAGGCGGTCGCGGACAAACCGGCCATTTACATAAAAATACTGGAAATCGGCGCGATTTCTGGCTGTCGCCGGCAAGCCAAGAAAACCATAGAGACGGATATGCCGGGTATCTTCGCCGGCAGATTGGTCGATGGATAACCTGGCGTCGGCAAATTCTTTTCCCAAGATCATCGCTGAGCGTTCTTCAAGCGTTCCGGCAGGCCACTGTATTGCCGGTTTTTCATTGTGCGAAAGCGAAAAATAAATTTCCGGCCTGGCGAGCGCAATGCGATGAATTACTTCAAGGCAATGCCCGTATTCGGTTTGTTCTGATTTAAGGAATTTCCGGCGGGCAGGCGTATGAAGATAAAGTTCACGCACATCGACGGTTGTGCCCTGCTGCCCTGAGGCGGGAACAGGATGGTCAAAAGGGGTTTCGCCACTGATTTTCCAGGCGTGGGGTGTGGTGGCGGTACGGGAGTGCACTTCCATCTGGGCCACAGACGCAATGGAAGCCAGCGCCTCGCCGCGAAAGCCCAGGGTGACGACATTTTCCAGGTCGTGCAGACTGCCTATTTTTGAGGTTGCATGGCGCGTAACGGCAAGCCCAAGCTGATCGTGCGGAATACCCTTGCCGTTATCGGTTATGGCAATTCTTTTGATCCCGCCATTTTGAAGACGAATATCAATGCGCGAAGCGCCAGCATCAATGGCATTTTCCAGCAATTCCTTAATCACGGCGGCAGGGCGTTCAATCACTTCACCGGCAGCAATCTGGGAAATTAATTGATCCGGCAGCAGGCGGATGGGGTCGACATCCGTATCCGGGTCGGATAGCTGTATTTCTTTTTTCATAACGGCATTATAATCCTACCTGCGGGCGGCGTAAGCGATTGATTATTAAAGTTGGCGCATTTGATAGTCGATATGAAGAAATTTTTTATGTGAAGTATAATTTTGTTTATTGCTTCATGTAACCCGGAAGTTTTTCATATTGCGATTTTCAATCTCATTTTTGGATGACTATGGATTTCATGCAGTTTCTCGACATCATTCTTCATGTCGATCAAACACTGGGGGCAATAATCAGCCGGTATGGAACACAGGTTTATGCTGTGCTGTTTGGTATTATATTTTGCGAAACGGCCCTGGTTATCATGCCGTTTCTGCCGGGGGATTCATTGTTATTTGTTGCAGGTGCTTTTTGCGCGACCGGCGCGATGGATGTCTGGTTTTTAACGGCATTGCTCATCATTGCCGCTATTGCGGGCAATACCGTGAACTACTGGATTGGGAAAAAAATAGGGCAGCGCATATTCACAAAAAATTATGTCTGGCTGGATAAAAAGGCGCTCTTCCATACCCAGGCATTTTTTGACAAACATGGCGGGAAGACTATCACTCTTTCACGTTTTGTCCCGGTTGTCAGGACATTTGCGCCTTTTGTTGCCGGCGCTTCCGGAATGACTTTTTCACGTTTCCAGTTTTACAACATCACCGGCGGCATCGGCTGGGTTGTCAGTCTGGTTGCGGCCGGTTATTTTTTCGGCAATATCCCGATTATCCGCGATCATCTTAATACCATTGTGTTAGTGGGAGTCGGCGCTGCGGTCATTCCGGTTTTTGTTGGCGGCCTCTGGCGTTTTTACAAAAGAGTTATCCGTTCCAGCTAATGTTTTATAACGCTTTTATGTCTTCCCGATACGCTTTTTTTGCGGTCTTGTTGGCAGCTTGTTTTCTTTTCGGCTGTCAAAAAAAACCGGATGAATATCCCCTGGCCGGTGCGCCGATTGGAAAACCGGCTGAAACCGCCCGCATTAAAGAAGGTTCCATGTTCTTGCGGGGGCTGGATGACCAGCGTCTTGATAGCCTTAAGCTGCCTAATCCGTATAGCGATTACGTTTACGTTATTTCGCCTGGCCGCCATCGCTTAATGGGCATGAATATCCAATCCGGCCATTTCATTGCCCCTTCTGATCTGCGCTGCTACAGTCTGGAAGCGGAATTGCAACCGGGAGTGGAATACCTGCTTGATGAAGACAGGCAGCAGCAAAGAGCGCTTCTCAAACGGGCCGATACCGGCATCATTGTCGCGTCAGGTGAAAAATACGAGCAAAAAGAAGCGTACGTTGGCTTTTGCACCTGGGGAAAATGAAAATTGAGATTCAAAGGGCGCAGATAAGTGATGTGCGTGATATTGCTGTTATGACGGGTGAATATCAGGCTGAAATCATGGCGCTGGCCGGTTATGATTTTCAATTTCAATCGCAGGAAAAAGAAACCGCATTGCGGGATTTCCTGGACAATGCGGATTATGCCGTTCTTGTTGCCAGAACCGTTCGCGGCCATCCGCTAGGATATGTGACGGTATTTGAAACGCAGCCTTATTTTGATGATCCCCAGGGGATAATCGAGCAAATATACGTCCGGCCCTTTTACCGTCAGCGCCGGATTGCCCGGCGGCTTATTGCCGAAACCCGGCTTTTGGCTCAAAAAAGACGCTGGAGACGGTTGATGGTCACTTTTCCGCTGGCTTTTCATCTGGATGCGGCACGCGCTTTTTTTGAAAAGCAGGGATTTACGGATTCGGGAAGCCGAAGGCAATGGCTGAGAGTATGAATATGCCCTTTGGATGAAGTGGCACGCCGCAAAACGGGGAGAAATCGTGGCGGCAAATTCAGAATAGCTTATTATCCGGGATTGGTGAGAAAAATACCGTCCGGAAATTATTAAAAAAATACCGCCCTGAAATCAAAGTCGCTGTACTCATTAGGAATATGCGGCGAGATGGGAATGCCTTGTGTTTTGAGGTCTTGATGAATGAAAATCCGCATGGCATGATTTGTGGATAATCAAAGCCGCTCAGCAAGGCAAAAAAAATCCCCGCAGTAAAGCGGGGATTTTTTGCGTGGCGCGGTTTTAGGCGCTTTCACCGAGCACGGATATGGTGACGTTGACAACCACGTCAGAGTGCAGGGAAATAGCGACCGGGAAATCTCCTACGGTTTTGAGCGGGCCAGTCGGCATGCGGATTTGTGATTTCTGAATGTCAAACCCTTGTTTGGTAAGGGCTACGGCAATGTCCGAATTGGTGACGGAACCGAAGAGGCGGCCGTCAACGCCGGATTTTTGCAGGATCTGAACCGTCATGCCTTCCAGTTTTTCGCCCAGTGTTTTGGCTGAAGCGAATTTTTCAGCAGCGGTTTTTTCCAGTTCCGCACGGCGCGTTTCAAATTCTTCAATGGCCGCAGCAGTGGCGCGGCGCGCCATGCGTTGCGGGATGAGGTAGTTGCGGGCGTAACCATCCTTGACGCGGACGATTTCTCCCAGATTGCCGAGATTGGTAATTTTTTCCAATAGAATAACTTGCATGATTCTCTCCGATATCTGATAACGCCGGGATTACGATTGATGCAGGGATGTGTACGGCAAAAGGGCTAAAAAGCGGGCCCGTTTGATTGCCGTATCCACCTGGCGCTGGTAGATCGCGCAGGTGCCGGTTAGGCGGGCCGGCATGATCTTGGCGTTTTCCTGGATGAAGTCTTTCAGGGTTTCGATATCCTTGTAATCGACCTGTTCTACCTTGGCTGCCGTAAAGCGGCAGAATTTTTTACGCTTGAAGAGCGGATTTTGCTGTTTGCGTTTTTCTTTCAGTTTGCTTTTATCTGATTTTTTACCGAATGCCATTTGAGGCTCCTATTTAAGTCATTGATTCCTGATCTGTTATGGATGTGATGCCGGTAATGTGAAACACGAGGGTTGGGCTTTTCTGGCTTTTCCTGGCCATGAAGCCGGTGAAACGCTGAATTTGTCCGGGTTCCAGTTTTTCAAGTCTGCCGGCAATTTTTCCAATTGCCATAACCGGTATTTCAAATTCGACTGTGCGCTGGATTTCGGCTTCAATCTGCTGCGAATGGTGCTGCAATCTTGCGGTTACAACCGGTATGCCTGCCGGAGTGTGGCGGATTACATCCCGTTGCACGATGCTGGCAACAAGCTGAAGCTGGTTTTCCAAGAGCGTCTCATTCCTCCTGTATCATTGCCGGATTATGCCGAAGCGTTGTCCGCTGTTTCGGCTGCATCCTCTCCCGTTTCTTCCTGCCGGCTGTAAGCGGTATCCTGGCTGGCGCGATTTTTTGCCGATTCATCCTTTTGGGAAGATTTCATCATGGGTGAAGGGCCGGTTTCGGCTTTTTTCATCTTGACCGTCAGATGACGCAGGATAGCATCGTTGAATTTGAAAGCGGTTTCAAGTTCCTGCAAGACTTCATGATTGCATTCGATATTGATGCAAACGTAGTGCGCCTTGGCAAATTTGTTGATGAGGTAGGCCAGCTGGCGGCGGCCCCAGTCTTCAACGCGGTGGACCAGCCCCCCTTTTGAGGTGATCATGTTTTTATAGCGTTCGATCATGGCCGGAACCTGTTCGCTTTGGTCCGGATGAACGATAAATACAATTTCGTAGTGACGCATCAAATACTCCTTATGGACATGAAAATAAGCCCACCCCGGCGTCAGGTCGGGTGTGGGAAGAAGAAAACATAAAATTTTACCTGACCTTTCAGTGTTTTGCAAGATTTCGCTTTGTATTTGTGGCTGTGTTTTGTGGGGCAGGTTGTCCTGCCTTTTGTTTTTTGGCGACTGGGCTTTACATTGTAGAGGCGATGGTTGTAAAATACTGTGAATATTCACAGTGACAGCCTTTATTCTTTGCAGCGTTTTTCCGGTTTTATAAGGTTACCCATGAAAAAACTTACCCCACGGCAGCAGCAGATTTTGGATATGATCAGCAGGGCGATTGAGCAGACCGGCTTTCCCCCCACCCGCGCCGAGATTGCCGGTGAATTGGGTTTTCGTTCGGTGAATGCGGCAGAAGAACATTTGCAGGCGCTGGCGCGCAAAGGCGTTATCGAGATGATGCCGGGCATTGCCCGAGGCATTCGCCTGCCGAATAGGGAGAGGATGCTGTCCGATGACGGCAGGCATTCGCAGTATAGCGTTCCGCTTGTCGGGCGGGTCGCGGCGGGTTCGCCCATTTTGGCGCAGGAGCATGTGGAGTCGGAATATCGTCTGGATGCGGCCCTGTTTTCGGAAAAGCCGGATTATCTGCTGAAAGTGCGCGGCCTTTCCATGCGGGATGTCGGCATCATGGAAGGCGATTTGATTGCAGTAAAGAAAACGGAAAAAGCGAACGATGGTCAGATTGTGGTTGCCCGCATTGGTGATGAGGTGACGGTTAAGCGTTTCAGGAAAACCCGCCGCGCGATTGAGCTGCATTCGGAAAATCCCGATTTTGAGCCGATCGTCATCCAAGGCGGCGCGGATGATTTTTCGCTGGAAGGGCGGGTGGTTGGCTTAGTACGGGTTTTGCCGTAGCCATCCATGCCGGAAGGCTTATTTTTCCGGTGGCGTGTTTTTGTGCAGAATCTGCTTGGCAATGCCGCGCAGGATATTGATTTCGTCCACTTCCAGGCGGCTTCGCGCAAAGAGCCGACGCAGTCGCGGCATGAGCTTTTTGGGGTTGTTTTCATCGAGAAAGCGGATGCTTGTTAGCGCTTCTTCCAGGTGATTGAGCATGCCGTCTATCTGGGCGACGGTGGCGGGCTTGTCCTCAAACCCGGCTGATTCCACATTTTGGTCGGGCAGGGTTTCTTGCGGGATGGCCATGCGGCATTCATAGGCCAGTATCTGGACAGCCTGTGCCAGATTCAGCGAGGCATAGTGGGGATTGGCCGGTATGCTGATCATGGCATGGCATTTTTCAACGATTTCATTGGGCAGGCCGAATTTTTCACTGCCGAAAACCAGGGCGGGATTCAGGTCAGGATGCGATACGAGATGGGCCGCCGCTTCGCGTGCCTGGATGATCGGAGGCGAGTATTCACGAAAGCGGCTTGTTACGGCGCCGGCAAAGCGGCAGTCTTTTAGGGCTTCATCAATCGAATCCGTTATTTGCGCGTTTTCGAGCACATCCAGCGCATTGCTGGCGAGCTGGATGGCTGCTTCATGCGTTAGCGCGTTGGGCAGACGGGGGCGGACAAGCACCAGCCTGGAAAACCCCATCGTTTTCATGGCGCGCGCCACCATGCCGATATTACCGGGGTGGCTGGTTTCGACCAGAATAAAACGAAGCGACGAGAAAATGGATATATCCGTTTGCGGCGTGTTCATTTACAATAGCAGTTTGCTGATAATCCGTCGGCAGGGGTGTTTTTCAATCCTGATAGTTTACTGCTTTGCCGGATTATTTGTTCTTTCATTTTTTATTCGTGTTCTGTGCGGCTGGATAGGCGCACGGGTTATTATTTTAACGGAAGCGCTATGCACCCTATGCTGAATACGGCGGTTAAGGCAGCCCGCCGTGCCGCCTCGATTATTAATCGTGCGACGTTTAATCTGGAACAGATTGCCGTCACAGCCAAAAAACAGAATGATTTTGTAACAGAAGTCGATAAGGCGGCAGAACAGGCCATTATAGAGGTTTTGCTGACCGCTTATCCTTCCCACGCCATCCTGGCGGAAGAATCCGGCGCGTCTTCCAATCTGAACGATGAAAGCGAATTTGTCTGGATTATTGATCCGCTTGACGGCACCACCAATTTTATTCATGGTTTCCCCCAATACGCTGTTTCGATTGCGTTGCAGCAAAAAGGCGTCGTGACGCAAGCCGTGATTTACGATCCCGTCCGTAATGATCTGTTTACCGCAAGCAAAGGCGCGGGCGCTTTTATGAATAACAAGCGGTTGCGCGTTTCCAAGACAGATCGCCTTGCGCAGGCGTTAATCGGCACCGGTTTTGCCGGGCAGGGCAAGGATCCGGAGCACTTGCAAAAATTTCTGAAAATGTTTGAAGTCATGACGATGAATTGTCATGGCTTGCGGCGTCCGGGAGCCGCGGCGCTGGATTTGGCTTATGTGGCGGCGGGCTGGTATGACGGCTTTTTTGAAAAGCAGCTTCATGCCTGGGATATGGCAGCTGGCGCGTTGCTGATAACAGAGGCCGGCGGCATTGCGGCCGGTTTTTCCGGTGAGCAGGATTATCTGGAAAAAGGCGATATTATTGCCGGCAATCCCCGTATCTTTGCCCAGATGCTCCACCTGCTGCGACCGTTTGCCTGAGCGTGCCGTTTGGCGGTGTGTTGAGCGGCCACGTGAAGACCGGCTTGAGTCTCGATCTTTTTTGCCGCGTCATTGATTATTTTGGTGACGCGGGTGTTTGCTGGCGGCTGGCACGGCAATTGGTTAACGAGCATGCTTTCCAGGTCAGGTTATGGGTAGACCGGCTTGATGCCCTGCAAAAAATCTGTCCGGAGGTGAAGGCGGGCCAAGATGAACAGCAGGTTGCAGGCGTGACGGTGCGGCATTGGCCGGAACCGTTTCCTGATATATCGCCCGCATCTATTCCGGATGCTGTCGTGGAAGGGTTCGGGTGCCGCTTGCCTGACAATTATGTTTCGGCCATGCTGCGCTGTCCTCAGGCGCCGGTCTGGATCAATATGGAGTACCTCAGCGCGGAATCGTGGGTTCATGACTGCCACGGGGTGGCTTCGTTGCAGTCATCGGTTCCTTTGACCAAGTATTTTTTCTTTCCGGGATTTACGGCTGAAACGGGGGGATTGTTTCGGGAAGCCGGTTTACTGGAACGCCGCAGGTTGTTTCAGCAGGATGCTGCCGGCAGGCGCGCTTTTTTGAAACGTTTGGATGTGGATGCGGCTGCTGATTGTGTCGCCTCTCTTTTTTGTTATGACCACGCGCCGGTGGCGGCCTGGTTTGAATTGCTGGCGCGGCAAAGGGAAAAACAGGTATGCTGCCTTGTTCCTGAGGGGGTGGCCAGCCGGCCGGTTAGCCTGTTTTTGGGCCGTCCGGCTGTTGCGGGATCGAAGCGCACCGAGGGGGCTTTGACCGTGCAGGTCATCCCGATGGTGGATCAGGATGCGTATGACCGGCTGCTTTGGTCGTGTGATTTTAATTTTGTCCGGGGAGAGGATTCTTTCGTCCGGGCGCAGTGGGCGGCCAGGCCGTTTGTCTGGCAGATTTATCCTCAGGATGAAGCGGCGCACCTTCCCAAACTGGAAGCGTTTCTTGGTCGCTATGTTTCAGATATGCCGCCTGCGCTCGCAGAAAAGGTCAAAAAAGCCTGGCGTGCATGGAATCGCGTTCCTGATGGGGCGGATATGGCGGCAATGTGGGAAATCATGCTTGGGTCACTGCCCGATCTGACGCGATATGGTGTGAAATGGGCTGATGAACTGGCAAGAAGGGAAGATTTTGCATCATCGCTTGTCCGATTTATTCATAATATGCGTTAAAATGCTTAGGGTCAGCCCTCATTAATTTGTCTGCTGCAAAGCGGCTTTATCCCGTCTGCCTGCGTTGCCGGTTCAAAATAGAACTCACCGTATGTTTAATACGCCATCGTCTCATTTTGGCCCTGCGCCTTGGCAGACAGAATAAATCAGCTTTTCGCGACGACAAATTAATGAGGGCTGACCCTAGCTTCACTTTCACGCTGCATTGCCGCCTGGCCGGATAGATGCAGGGGTTTTTTCAGTCTCTTAACCAGATCGTTATTTTTATGAAACAAGCACAGGAAGTACGTGTTGGCAATGTCATCATGGTCAACAATGAACCCATGGTGGTTCTGAAATCGGAATTTTCCAAATCCGGACGGAATGCTTCTGTCTGCAAGATGAAATTAAAAAATTTGCTGACGGGTTCCAACATGGAATCCGTTTATCGGGCCGATGATAAATTCAATACGATTATCCTCGAAAGAAAGCCGGTTCATTATTCTTATTTTGCCGATCCGCTTTATGTCTGGATGGATGCGGACTATAACCAGTATGAAATCGAGGCGGAAAACATGGGGGATTCCCTCAATTATCTCGAAGAGGGTATGGGAGCCGATGTCGTCTTTTATGAAGGTAAGGCGATTTCCGTAGAATTGCCTAATACGGTTGTCCGTGAAGTTACTTATACCGAACCGGCTGTCAAGGGCGATACTTCTTCCGGCAAGGTATTGAAATCAGCCCAGATCGCAACGGGCGTGACGTTGCAGGTGCCGCTTTTCGTCGAAACCGGCGACAAGATTGAAATTGATACCCGCACGGGTGAATATCGCAGCCGGGCGAATAAGTAATCCGTATCTGATATTCATGCAATCCAAAACCGGCAAAAGCCGGTTTTTGAAAAAGGAATGAGTATGTCCGTCAGGAGTATGACTGGTTATGCAACCATTTCAGCAGAAACGGTTGCCGGGTTGCTGACAGTGGAATTGAAAAGCGTCAATTCACGTTATCTTGATTTGCAATTCCGCATGGGCGATGAACTGCGGGTTTTTGAACCGATGCTGCGGGAAGCGGTGATGCGGCAGGTTTCGCGCGGCAAGATTGAGTGCCGTTTGATGATGGGGCGGGAAAGAAAAGCCCGCCAGTCCCATACGCTTAACAGCAGTTTACTTGAAGAGTTGGCTCAGCTTCAAAGCGCCGTTCGCGAACAGTTTCCGGATGCGTTGCCTTTTACCGTTAATGAGTTGTTGCGCTGGCAGGGCATGATTGAAGAAGCCGGCATGGAACAGGAAACGCTGCAAAAACAGGTGCTGGCAACCGTGTCATCAGCTATTGAATCCTTTGCCGTTGCCCGTGACAGGGAAGGGCAGGCTTTAACGGCAAACCTGCTGGAAAAAGTGGATGACATGGAAGCCATCGTACAGAGAGTAACGCCGTTGATGCCGCAGATTTTGCTGCAATTCCAGCAGAAATCCATCGAACGCATGCAGGAGGCGCTCGGCCTGACGATAACCGGTGTGGCTGCTCCTGTTGTTTCGGAACAGGATATTTACGAACGCATTCGACAGGAAGTCCTTCTTTACGGCACGAAAATTGATGTGGCTGAAGAGCTGTCCAGAATGGCGATTCACCTGGAAGAAGTGCGCCGTTTCCTGGAAAAAGGCGGGCCGGTCGGCAAGCGGCTGGATTTCATGCTTCAGGAATTGAACCGCGAAGCCAATACATTGGGGTCAAAAGCGACGGTTCGGGAAGTGTCGGATGCGTCGATTGATCTGAAACTGCTCATCGAGCAGATGCGGGAACAGGTGCAGAATCTGGAATAAAAGTCCGGTCTGTGTTATTTGGCCAGGTTCATTTGTTGCGGTCCGTTGTTCATGCGCTGGTATTCATCCCGTTTCATGTTCATGTAATCCGTTTTGCTGATTTCACGGAGCTGAGGATACCGTTCGGTCGCGTCAAACCATGAAGAGAGGCGTTTTTCAAGTTGCTGATTTTCCGGAGCGGAGAGTGAATCCAGGTAGGATGTGATGGCCAGGTAATACCGGAGGGTATTGCGTTCGATTACGCCGCGCAGTCCGGAAGCGTATTCGGGACTGCCATCGGCCTTTTTACCGACGATGCTGATGCCTTCTTTGCTGCTGCCGACTGTGCTCAGGTAACTGTTCATCGCCAGTTTTGCCACATTGCCGTACTGGTAGCTGTAGTTAACGTGTATGAAACTCTGGTTTTGATTGAGCGGGATGGCTTCCATCGTGATGTTGTAATGGGAGGTGCCATAAGGCCCCGAAGCGGCAACCATCGCGACTTTCATGTGATTGGCGCTGTCGGCAAGCCGCTTGAACTGGTATTGCATGGGCGTTGCGCTATCCAGTGACTGCGGTTTTTTAGTGCCGGCATAAATCCGGATGGTGTTGTTATCGACAGCCTTGCAGTATTTGACATTCAAATGCAAAAACAAAACTTCACACCAGCCTACCGGGTCTTGCAGATTTTTCCGTACCGCCGAAAAGGGCTGATTGAGCACGCCATAAATCCGGCCGTGCGCTCTTTTGTTTTCTTCGGATGATTCCAGCCAGATCGGGCTTTTGTAAGGATTGTTTTCCAGTTGGGGTTTGAGCCTGGCGTAAGCTTCGTGCATGGCTTTTGCCGAACTGGCGTTTTGTGCCTGCGCGCCAACGATGATGCCCGCAATGACAAAAAGCAGGAATCCGAGCATCAGCCTGGTGAGAAAATGGTTTTTCATAACGTTTTCCCGTTTCAAGGTGAGGTGATTTTGGAGGAAATATTCATTATGAAACGGCAAGGAAATAGGCCTGATGCGATAGCGCAAGGGAAACAGGGAATCTAGGGTCAGCCCTCATTAAATTATCTGCTGCAAAGCTGCTTTATTCTATCTGCCTGCGTTGCCGGTTCAAAATTGAACTCGTCGTATGTTCAATACGCCATCGTCCTATTTTGGCCCTGCGTCTTGGAAAATAGAATAAATCAACTTTTCGCGACGACATTTTAATGAGGGCTGACCCTGGGCGGTTTGCGTGTAAAACCGGTTTTCCATTGCGATATATAATAGGGTGATTCCGGGTTTGATCCGGCTCAATTTGGGGCCGGCATGTGGAAAGTATGAAATGATATGATTTTAGTTACTGGCGCTTGCGGTTACATCGGCTCTCATACCTGCATTGAGTTGCTGGAAAGAGGGTATCCGGTTCTTGCGATTGATAACTTTGCCAACAGTTCGCGCGAGGCGTTGTTTCGAGTCGAGGAAATAACGGGAAAAGGCGTTGCCTTTCACCAGTGCGATATTCGGGATCGCGCGCTTTTGAACCGGATTTTTTCTGATTATGACATCGACGGCGTGATCCATTTTGCCGGTGTCAAGGCATCAGGCGAATATCTTTCAGAACCGCTTCGCTATTTCAACGTGAATGTCGGCGGTACGGTGACATTGATGCAGGCGCTCTCGGATGCGAACATCAAGCATATGCTTTACAGCTCGTCGGCCAATATGTACGGGCAAGGCGACCATGCGCCGGTTTCCGAATCCGCGCGGCTGTCAGCCGCGAATCCATATGGGCGTTCCAAATTGATGGCGGAAGTGATTCTTGCCGATCTGGTGCGCGCTGATCCGGGCTGGTCCATCGGCGTGCTGCGCTATTTCAATCCGGCGGGCGCCCATCCAAGCGGTCGCATTGGAGAAGATCCCAAGGATATTCCAAGTAACATCATGTTTTATGCGGCACAGGTGGCTGCGGGTGAGCTGGATACGCTAACCCTGTTTGGCGATGGTTATCCGACAAAAGACGGCACGCAGGTCAGCGATTACCTGCATGTGATGGATCTGGCCAGGGGGCATGTGGATGCGATGGCGTATCTTTTCGCGCATGAAAAAGGATTTACGGTTAATCTCGGCAGCGGGCGCGGATATAGCGCGTTGGAAATCATCCGGGCGTTTGAGAACGTGACAGGCCAGACCATTCCTTATGAAATCAGGCCCAGGAAATCCACTGATGCGCCGGTCAGCGTTGCCGATCCTTCTTTGGCGACATCGCTTTTCGGCTGGAAGGCGGAGCATAGCTTAGATGAGATGTGTGCGGATTACTGGCGGTGGATCAGCATGAATCCGAATGGTTATAAGGAATAAAGGCAAAACCTGAATGTAGGGTCAGCCCTCATTAAATTGTCGTCGCGAAAAGTTGATTTATTCTGTCTGACAAGGCGCAGGGCCAAAATAGGACGATGGCGTATTGAACATACGGCGAGTTCTATTTTGAACCGGCAACGCAGGCAGACGGGATAAAGCCGCTTTGCAGCAGACAAATTAAGGAGGGCTGACCCTAAAGAACATCGGCCTGGCGGTCGGCGGCATAAAAGCCTCTTTTTGTTTTTTTTATGGGAACACCGCCTTATTTTTTCTTTGATAGCTTTTTTGTCCAGGTCTGTATCTGTTCCAGCAGGAATATTCTGTCTGCTTCGCTCAACGAATCAAGTAAGGTTGCAATATCATCCGCCAAAGCCGCTGTGCCGGATGAAGCGCCGTCAAACAGCTTTCCCAGTGGTTCCCCTAAAACATCAGCGATACGGTCCAGTGTGGCAATACCTGGCATGACGGTTCCCCTTTCGATCCTTGAGAGAGAAACCGTATCGATGCCGACCTTTTCCGCAACCTCTGCCTGGGTCTTTCCGGCAGCTTTGCGCACCTCAGCGATATTTCTTCCCAGGCGCACGGCGATATCTTTACTCATTCAACTAGCCATAATTTGTTTAGTAACTGCAAATCATGTTGTCTTAAGGTAAGGAATTATGTAATATCGCAATATGCTATTTATAGGCGTATTGGGTTTTGTTTTGTGATAATAATCGTGGTGTATTTTGCTTATGGCAAGGGCGTCATGAGCGGAACAGCAAACGGAGTTGACCCGTTTTATGAAGAAAAAAGTCAATGCAAAGGACTTGTTTTTGAGCAGGGAATGAAACGGCAAGGAAATTTCGGGATGGATTTGTGACAAGTGGGAGTTAAAGCCTAAAAAACGCTTCTTCTTCGGAATTTTGGGTGTTCGACGGCAGGATGGCCAAACTGAAAACCGTCACCAATCGCTCCCCCATCTGGGATGTCGGCAATGCTCCCACTCTGGCGAGCGCAGGCGCTCTTGTGCCACTTTTGCGCTAACAGTAACAAAAAGGAATCGGCATGAAAGTTTTAACATGGCTTTTATCCCTGCGATCAATGTCATTTTTCTTACCGGCGTTTTCAAGATGGCGGAAAAGTGAGGTGATTTGCAGGCAGGTGAACAAATGAAAAAGCTTGCTGCAAACCTGATGATCGTTTCGGCGATGTGCTTTTTGTCTGCGTGTTTAAAAGAACCGCCAAAATGCGCTGACAAAGAAACATTGACTCTCCTTCGCAATATTATCCTCGATAAACTGGGTGGGGCAGGGGAGTTGGATGAAAAGGAAATTGAAGAAAATCTCAAAATCGAATTTCCCAAAGTAAGCGTTTATGATGAGAAAATCAAAAAATATACCTGCGATGCAAATTTGATTGTCGGTGATACCTGGGAAGTGCCTATCCAGTATTGGTCACAGCTTAATGGCAACAATCAGCATCTTGTCGGGTTTAACGGTTTTCTGTCTAAAGATTGGCTTCATATGAGGATGGTGCTGCGTTCTATTAAGGTAGAGAAGCTGAAAAAGTCGGCTTCCCCGGATAACCCGCCATCGGCTCAGGGTTCGGCGCCAACTTAGGCTTCGGCGTTTGTTCAGAAAGAAACCCTGAATCCAGGAAGCAGTTGAAAAACATGGACTTCCTGGAATGAGGTTGGGGCTGGTTTCAGGTAAAACCAGCTTCCTTAAAATGACAGCAATTCATCACCTGCTCTCAAAACAGAGCTAATCTGGATAAAAGTATCACAAGCGTAGCTGTGTGTGATGGTCGTAAGGGTTTAGAAAACCGTTCGCTTTAGCGCGGACTTTTCATTTAATGGCATCCAAAAAACCGCTGAAACAGGATATTTCAGCGGTTTTTTGTTTTTGGATGCCCGCAATAATATGAAAATTACTTGCGGGTATCTACCTGTATAAGCGGTTCATCTGTTACCGGTGGCGACATTCTGCGGCGGCGGGGCGGGCGCGACGCTGTTTCCACCGTTTCCTGTGTGGCTTTTTCCTGTGCCTGACGCCATTTTTCCGGATCGGTTGATGCCATTGTCAAACCGGCTGAAGCCAGCACATTGCTGAAATTTTCGGTGATTTCCGCCTTGATGACGGGATGGCGTTCGCTTTGGCTTTGTGGTTCAATCACGATGCCCATTTCTTCAATAGCTTCTGCGATGACGTGGGTTTGCGGTTCCGGCACGGGTTCGTTGACGATGATGATATCCGGTGAGGCGGTTTGTTCATCCAGGACAATCTCTCCAGCCAGTCCCTTTTCTTCGATTTCCGTTTGACCGGCAGCGATTTTTTCCCCATCTGCTGCTTCATAGCCGGTTTCCCTCTCAAAGAGAGGGGAGGTGGCGAAGTCGGACACGTCCTGTTCCTCATCTTGGGAAGGCGCTTCGGCATGGTCAATGTTTTTTTCCGGAGCCGACTGATCCGTTTTTGGGTAAAGCCCGGCAACCGGCTTAAAGGCAACATCTTCGATGGGTTCCGGATGAAAAGCCGTTTTTGCTGAAGCGTCCCTAACCATCAGGCCATCCACCATTTCGTCGATTTCGCGCGTTTCAACCGATACGATTTCCGCTACCTCCGTACTGTCCGCAATGCTGTCGCGGTCACGGCGGTTGCGACCACCGCGCCGGCGGCGACGACGGGGTTCTTCCTCCTGGATACGGCTTTCTCCCATCGTTTTGGCGGCAATCGTTTCTGTCGTATCAATGATGGCAGCGCTTTTGGGTTCTTTTACCTCATCGCTGCTGATATTGGGGCGTTCACCGTTTTCCGCATGGGCTGTCTTGGCTTTCTGGTCTGGTTTGACCGCCGGTTTGCGGTTGCGTTTTCTTTCGGTTGCGGTATTTTCTTTTGGCTGTTTTGCCTGTTTGGGGGGGCTGGATGCGGCCATTTCTTCATTAGCCGATTCCAGGGCTGCCGGCGCTGTTTTAGGCGCGAGTTCCTCACGATTGCGGTCGCGTCCACGACGACGGTTGCGGTTGTGTGTCCGTTCCCCGCCGCGCCTTGAGGCTTCGCGCAGGGGTTTCGGTTGCGGGGCGGCCTGCTCCTCCGCTTTTTCAATGCCGAAGAAAGCCAGCATCTTATCCCAGAAATTGCCGACAGGCGCGTCGGGTGCCGGGACAACAGGCGCAGGCGGCGGCATATCAGGGGAAACACTTTTTACCAGCGCTTCCTGACGAGGCTTGGAAGGCTCCTTCTGAGTTTTGTTAAAACTCATGTCCATATTGGTGGTTTCTTCAGCCAGTTCAAAACTCAGATGATGTTCGTCCAGGCGCGGATCATCGTGTTTTAAACGTTCCAGCTTGTAGTGGGGCGTTTCCAGATATTTATTGGGGATGATGATGACCTTGACACGGTGCCGCGCTTCGATTTTCATTACTTCACTGCGTTTTTCGTTCAGTAAGAAGGCGGCCACATCGACAGGCAACTGGATATGGATCGCTGCCGAACTTTCCTTCATGGATTCTTCTTCAATGATACGGAGCACCTGAAGGGCGAAAGATTCCACGTCACGGATATGGCCCGTGCCGTTGCAGCGCGGGCAGGTAATATGGCTGCCTTCCGAAAGAGCCGGACGCAGGCGCTGGCGCGATAGTTCAATCAGGCCGAAACGGGAGATTTTATCCGTCTGGACACGTGCGCGGTCGTGGCGCAGCGCATCTTTTAAACGGTTTTCAATTTCGCGTTTGTTTCTGGCGACTTCCATATCAATGAAGTCAATCACGATCAAGCCGCCCAGATCGCGCAGGCGGAGCTGGCGGGCGGCTTCTTCGGCCGCTTCGCAGTTGGTGTTAAAGGCGGTGGTTTCAATATCGCCGCCACGGGTTGAACGGGCGGAGTTGACGTCAATTGAGACGAGCGCCTCGGTGTGGTCAATGACGATTGAGCCGCCGGAGGGAAGGGGAACCACGCGGGAATAAGCCGTTTCAATTTGATGTTCGATCTGAAAACGGGAAAAGAGCGGGATGTCATCACGGTAGCGTTTGACCCGGTGCACCATATCCGGCATCACGTGGCTCATGAACTGGCGTGCCTGTTCGTAGATTTCATCCGTATCGACCAGTATTTCGCCGATATCCGGCTGGAAGTAATCGCGAATGGCGCGAATAACCAGCGAGGATTCGTGATAAATCAGAAAAGCGCCCGGAGCCGATTGGCCGGCGCTGTCAATCGCGCGCCAGAGTTGCAGCAGGTAATTCAGATCCCATTGCAGTTCTTCCACGCTTCTGCCGATGCCGGCTGTGCGGGCAATGACCGACATGCCCGAAGGAAGATCAAGCTTATCAATGTTTTCACGTAATTCCTGGCGTTCTTCGCCTTCGATGCGGCGCGAGACGCCGCCGCCGCGCGGGTTGTTCGGCATCAGGACAAGATAGCGGCCGGCAAGTGAGATAAAGGTTGTCAGCGCCGCTCCCTTATTGCCGCGCTCTTCCTTTTCCACCTGAACCATGATTTCCTGGTTTTCCTGTAGGGCATCCTTGATCGAGGCGTTGCGCACGTCGACGCCTTCCTTGAAAAGGCCTCTGACGACTTCCTTGAAGGGCAAAAAACCGTGCCGGTCTTCGCCGTAATTGACAAAACACGCCTCAAGAGACGGTTCGATGCGGGTAATCACCGCTTTATAGATATTGGATTTATGCTGCTCTTTACCGGCTGTTTCAATATCAATATCGAGGAGCTTTTGCCCGTCGACAATCGCCACACGCAGTTCTTCCTGCTGTGTCGCGTTAAACAACATACGTTTCATAATTAATACACTCCACGACCTTGTGGGCCGATTTTACGCCGCAAACACGCTAAGGGTGCGGCCATTTATTCGGGTGTACGCGAGGATTCTTGGCGAGAAAGAAAACGAAGCCCGGCAAACGGCAGGATGACGTAAAAGGCCATCGCCGTACCGGATACGGTAGCGTTTGATAAGTTGTAAGATCGGCAGTCATGCCAGCCATAACTATAATGAATGTGTTTTCAAAAAACGGCCTGGTCAAACAGAACAAGCCATTTCACGTTGAAACAAACAGCAATACTTTATCAAACACGCGGCGGGTAAGTTTTTCTATACCTTTTTGTTTTCTTTACCTGCCGCTTTAAATTCTTCGGGTTTTCTACGCCAATCCTGCTTTTTTTGCCAAACCCGGTTGCTGCTTCAGGGCGCGACCCTGGTCGGCTAAAAAAAGTGCGTACACAACTTATCCATTCAATTTGCCGATTGGCGAGGCCAATGGATATGCCTCCTTTGTAAAATGCTAAAATTAACAGCATACAAAAAATAGCTGTGCAAAAAAGCACAAACCATTTTTAAATTATACAATCAAATGAACCAAACCAACAGGGGACAGGCAGGGAAAAAAGCCAAAAAACAACAGGAAATCCCTGCTGGATCAAATCCGGCGCGCGTTATGCTTGTCACGATCACCGAAAATGAGGCCGGACAGCGCATCGATAACTACCTCTTCAAGTTCTGCAAAGGCGTGCCTAAAAGCCATATTTACCGCATCCTGCGTTCCGGCGAAATCCGGGTAAATAAGGGAAGGGTAGACCAAACCTGCCGCCTTGAAGCCGGAGATGTCGTCCGCATTCCGCCTATCCGCATTGCCGAGCGGCCTAAGCAGCACATCCCCCCGGCCCGGTTTGATATTCTCTTTGAAGACGATGACCTTCTCATTATTAACAAGCCCGCCGGGATAGCGGTGCATGGCGGGTCGGGCGTTGATTTTGGCGTGATCGAGCAGCTTCGCGCTACCCGGCTTGAACTGAAATATCTGGAACTGGTTCACCGGCTGGATCGTGAAACATCCGGTATCCTGATCCTCGCCAAAAAGCGTCCGGCCTTAAGGCGCATGCACGAACAGATGCGGGAAGGCAAAATCGACAAGCGTTACCAGACGCTGGTTCAGGGAAACTGGGCTGACCAGCGCCGCCATGTGAAATTGCCGCTTTTTAAATACCTCACATCCGGGGGTGAGCGGCGGGTTCGTGTGCAGGAGGATGGCGTGCAATCCCACACCATCTTCAATGTCATGGAAAAATACGACGATTTCACGCTGCTCGAAGCGGAGTTGAAAACAGGACGAACCCACCAGATACGGGTCCATCTTGCCGCCAGCGGCCATGTTATTGCTGGTGACGATAAATACGGGGATTTTGAGCTAAACCGGCAGCTGCAAAAAGCGCAGAAGGGCAAAAACGCCCTCAAAAGAATGTTCCTTCACGCTTACAGGCTGTCCTTTACCCATCCCCAAACCGGTGAAACCGTCACGATAACGGCGCCGTTGCCTTCAGAATGTGCCCATTATTTGGAAAGCCTCAATAAAAAGGAAGCCAAAAACGGATAAGCTTCGTAAAAAGGGCTACAATGACGCCCTGAACAAACTCAACGGGCAGCCTGTTGCTATCCCGTTTTTTCTGGATATGGCAAGGAAAAATTTCGATCTGATCGTTTTTGACTGGGACGGCACACTCATGGATAGCACGGCAGCCATCGTCAAAAGTATTCAAGCGTCTGCTGATGTGCTGGGTCTGCCTGTGCCGGATAAAAAGGATGCGGCGCACGTTATCGGGCTAAGCCTTGACCAAGCCATGCAAGCGGTTATGCCCGGCGTCGATCCGGCGTTTTATTCCCGCCTGGCGCACCACTACCGTTATTTTTACCTTCAATTCAGCCAGGAAATCACGCTTTTCGATGGCGTCATGGATATGCTCGAAGACCTGGCATCCCGGTACAGCCTGGCGGTTGCCACCGGAAAAAGCCGCCCTGGCCTTAACCGCGTCCTCAAGGAAACGAAAACGGCCCGTTTTTTCCATGCAACGCGCACGGCCGATGAAACCCATTCCAAGCCGCACCCTGCCATGTTGCAGGAAATCACGCAGGAGCTTGGCGAAAACATGCAGCGTACCGTCATGATCGGCGATACCACGCATGATCTTCTCATGGCTTCTCATGCCGGGGCAGCCGGCATTGCCGTTCAATACGGCGCGCATCCTTTAGAAGAACTCCGATCCTTAAACCCGCTGTACATGGCAGAATCCGTCACCCGGTTGCATCACTGGCTCAAGGATAACGCCTGACAAGACAGAAAGATACTTTATGGAAAATACGAATGAATCCGTCACACCGGCGGCACAAACCGCCCAGGCCGAAACCGTTTCCAGCAAGGATGCGACATGGGAGAGGCAAATCATTGAAAAAATGCTCTCCGCCACACTCAAGGAACAGCGCGCCAAGCGCCGTTGGGGTATTTTCTTCAAATTTGTCGGCATTGCCATTATTCTCATTCTCTTCGGTGTGGCGCGCACACTGGATTTTTCCAGCGGCGACGGCGTGCCTATGGAATCCCACGCCGCGCTCATCAAAATTAACGGCGTCATCCAGACCAACAACAAAACGTCGGCTGAAAACGTCATTAAGGCCTTGCAAAAAGCTTTCGCTGAAAAAAGCACGGTCGGCATCATCCTGCGCATCAACAGCCCCGGCGGCAGTCCTGTTCAGGCCGGCCGGATATATGATGAAATCGTGCGTCTTAAGGCGCTTTATCCCGCCAAGCCGGTGCATGTTGTCGTTGATGAAATGTGCGCTTCAGGCGGCTACTACATTGCGGCGGCGGCTGATAATATCTACGTTGACAAAGCCAGCATTGTTGGCTCCATCGGCGTCTTGATAGATGGTTTTGGTTTTACCGGCTTAATCAACAAAATCGGGGTGGAGCGACGCCTCATTATCTCCGGCAAAAACAAAGGCTTTTTAGACCCGTTCAGCCCGCAAGACCCGCAGCAAAAGCAATACGCCCAGAACCTGATTGATGAAATACATCAGCAATTCATTACCGTTGTTAAAAACGGCCGAGGCAGCCGCTTAAAGGAAACCCCGGACATATTCAGCGGCCTTGTCTGGTCGGGCGTTGGGGCAATCGAACGCGGGCTGGCGGATGATCTGGGCAATGTTGAAAGCGTGGCGAAAAACGTGCTCAAGACGGATAACATAGTCGACTACACGGAAGAAGAAAGGCTTTCCGATCGCGTGCTCAGAAAACTGGGCGCCTCAATGGGGGAGGGCATGGCGCAGTACGGCTCTCAGGCGCTTGTTCCTGCCCTTAAGTAATACTTTTGTTCCAGCGGCAAATCAAGCAAAACGGCCTTGAAAAAGGCCGTTTTTTGTTGCATGCCGCCGATAAGAAAACCATTGCTCCGGCAGGAAAGCCATCCTATCCCGAAAGGGGATGGATGCCGAACTTATTAAGAATATCCAGCACGCCGTTGATGGCAAATTGCACCGCCATGCAAATCAGCAAAAATCCCATCACGCGCGAAATGGCATCGATGCCGCTATTGCCGAAAAGCCGCATGATCCAGTTTGCGCTGCGCAGGCATCCCCACAAAATCAATGACACGATAATCGAAATGGGAAACGGCGCCACCAGATAAACCCAGGTTGAGATACTGGTATCGGTTATCACGGCAGAGGTGGAGGTTATAATCATCGCCATTGTGCCGGGGCCTGCGGTGCTCGGCAGCGCCAGGGGGACAAAAGCAATATCCGGTTTTTTGCGGCGTCCCATTTCCACTGATTTCAACTCGGCTTCGGTCGATTCTTGCGGGCTTTGCTGCGGAAAAAGCATCCTGAATCCGATAACAAAAACAATTAATCCGCCCGCGATGCGCAGACCGGGAATGGAAATGCCGAAAAGCGACATCACAATCTGCCCTGCATAAAAAGTCACCAGCATAATGCAGCAAACATAAATAGACGCTTTTAGCGCCTGTTCATTGCGTTCCGCCGCCGTCATCTGTCCGGAGAGGCCCAAAAGCAGGGCAACTGTCGTCAAGGGATTGGCAAGCGGCACAATGACGGTAACGCCTAAAGCCGTCAGCCTGAATAAATCCAAAACATCCTGCAGCATACCTTTTCTCCCATTCATCGCCTTTGGCACATCATACATCAGGCTCAAAAACGGTCATCATCGTCAGGCCGAATTTGCGGGAAAAATCAATCTTAATCAGGCCGGACAGGATGTTGTAAATGGCATACAATGCAACTATTGAGTTATCCGAAAACCATTCACACAGGCTGATTTTTTATGCTATGCCAGCGACCGAACCCGATTGAACATTCGTCCCGTATCAAGCGATGGGGCGCGCAACTGGAAAAGCACAGCGCCTTTTTAACCGTCAAATCCCTGCTTTTTACGACGGCGCTTTTCATCGTTTCAGGTTACGCCCTGGTATCGTATCTGCTGGGCCGTCAGGATCAGCAGGTTGCCCAGGCTGTTCCGGTTATCCAGATGGGCAATGCCTGTCTGATATTCATGTCCCTGTATTTTGTCGTTGTTGACTATCTTTTCAGGAACCGGCCTCACGAAGTCAGGCTCATTCAACGCTTTATCTGGTACATCATCCTCCTCATCGTCGTTTCCATGACGGGAATCGGCTCGATCCTGATTACCCGGTAGAATGTCACTTCATGGCACACTGCCGGTAGCGTGAGAAAGGCGTGAAGGAAGTGTTGCCGGTGGTTTTGTGCGCTATCCGGGCTTTATTTGCTGAGCGCGCGCATGGCGTCATCCAGACCCCGCAGGGTGAGCGGATACATGCGGTTTTCCATGATATTGCGAATCATCTGGATGGATTGCGTGGATTTCCAAAAACGTTCCGGTTCGGGGTTGAGCCAGACGGCATGCCTGAAATGGAGCAGAAGGCTTTTTATCCATGTTTCGCCGGATTGCCTGTTTTGGATAGGGTAATAATCATTTTCGAGCGGGTCGGTGATTTCAGTCGGGCCCATTGTGGCATCCCCGACAAAAATCAGTTTGTAATCCTTGCCGAATTTATTCATCAGCGTGTGAAGGGAATAGTGGTTCGTGAAGGAGGGGCCATCGTATTTCCATACCGTGTCGTAAACGCAATTATGGAAATAAAAATAATCCATATGCTTGAATTCAGTTTTGGCGGCTGAAAAAAGTTCTTCACATTGCTTGACATAGGCCACCATCGAACCGCCGGTATCAAACAGCAGCAGCACCTTGACCTTGTTTTTGCGCTCAGGGCGCATGACCAGATCCAGCCCGCCGGCATTTTTTGCCGTGCTGCGGATCGTGCTTTCCAGGTCCAATTCGTCAGGCACGCCTTCGCGGGCGAATTTGCGCAAGCGCCGCAAAGCGACTTTGATATTGCGGGTTCCCAATTCAATTTCATCATCCAGCCCCTGAAATTGGCGGCTGTTCCAGGCTTTGACGGCTTTCTTATTACCGGTTGCGGTTCCTTCAAGACGGATGCCTTCCGGATGGATGCCGCTCATGCCGAGCGGGTTATTGCCGCTGCCCATCCTCTTTTGGCTGTCATCCTCGATTTGCTCTTTTGGGGCGGAAAGCACCTGCGCCGGCTCATCAGGCTTGTCAATGCGCGGCATGTCCGGCATAGCCGGTTCGTCAACATTCAGGATCGAGCTGGCGGCATGGGAAAGCCATTCTTCCCAATTTGCGCCGTCGTTTTGCCCGTTTGCCTTGATCTTTTCAAAATAGTCGCTGAAAGCCACGTCAAAACGGTCGTAATGCGCTTCGTTTTTGACGAGGCAGATGCGCGACAGCATATAAAAATCATCCAGGCTGCAATGCGCCAGCCCGGCCTGCAACGCTTCAAGCAGCGCCAGGTATTCCGTCATGGTGACGGGAACACGCCGCTCTTTCAGATGCAGGAAAAAATCGATCAGCATGGCCGGGCAAAAGAAGAGGGGATCAGTTGCGCTGGCGGTTCATCTGCGCGAGGCGGTTTAGCATATCCACATCCTGCTCGTTTTTCATCAGCGCGCCGAACAGGGGCGGTACTTCCGTGCGTTTGTCGCCCTTTGCCAGTACCGCAGGATCGATGCCTTCCGCCTTGAGCAGCTTGAGCCAGTCGATCAATTCCGAAGTCGAAGGCTTTTTCTTGAACCCCCCGATCTGGCGCAAATCATAAAAAACTTCCAGTGCTTCGCGCATCAGGTTTTCCGAGAGGTCAGGGAAGTGGACATCCACGATTTTCGCCATCGTTTCCTTATCCGGAAAAGCAATGTAATGGAAAAAACAGCGGCGCAAGAAAGCGTCCGGCAACTCTTTCTCGTTGTTGGAGGTAATAATGAAAAGCGGGCGGTGCTTGGCCTGGATCAACTGGTGCGTTTCGTAGCAGTAAAACTCCATCCGGTCGAGTTCGCGCAGCAGATCATTCGGAAATTCGATGTCTGCCTTATCAATCTCGTCAATTAACACCACGCAGGGGTTATCCGATTCAAAAGCCTCCCACAGCACGCCTTTGATAATATAGTTGGCAATATTGGCGACTTTCGCTTCACCCAGTTGCGAATCCCGCAGGCGCGAAACCGCATCGTACTCATACAGGCCGTGCTGCGCCTTGGTTGTTGATTTAATATGCCATTGCAAAAGCGGCATGCCGAGCGCGGCAGCGACTTCTTCTGCCAGCATGGTTTTGCCGGTTCCGGGTTCTCCCTTGATCAGTAAAGGACGCTCAAGCGTGATGGCGGCGTTCACAGCCAGTTGCAGATCAGGTGTCGCAATGTAATGGGAGCTTCCTTCAAAACGCATGGTTACTTCCTGAAAAGAAGGGTTGAATTTTCATGATGATCGAAGTATATCAGCTAAAGCCGGTATCTAAAGAAGAAAACGCGGCCCCAAGGTTGCCGTGCCGGAAGGCGGCGATTGCAAGGGGTGTGAAATGTGTGAGATTGTTTTAAATTAATTAATAAAAAACAATTCATTGCGGATTAATTCTAATGTTGTTTAATAAATTTAGGACTCGTCTTTTTCTGGCGCTTTAGCGAAAAAGCGCCATGCCGGAAAACGGCTTTTGGCATGGGTTATTCCGGTTGCTTATCCGGGATGTTCCGGCATCACCATCTTCATGGAAAGTCAGACGCCTTCCGGTACGCTCAATCCGCTTCTTCCGCCTCTTTTACTTCCTGCCGCGCCCGCTGCCGCCACAATTGCCAGGAATTGATGATATTCTGCCATACGACATAAGAACCGGCTCCCACAGCCGTAACCGGCGTCAGATAAGTGTGGGCCAGCCAGATTGCCAGAATCGTGTTTTTTTGCCCTAGCGCCTGGCCGCCCGTGATCCGCTCGCCGTACCGCGCGCCGATGCGCTTTCCCAGGAAAAACTGAAGGCAGCACACTGCCAGAGCCGCCAGCGCGATCCATACTTCGGTTTAAAAAACAAGAAAAATAAGCCATGCCGGTCAAAAAAACGGCCTCCGAAAAAATCAGAAGCCAAAACAGCAAAAAAACCGCTTGATCAAAAGGCGGGTTTTGATGCAGGTAACGTGAATTTGCTTATGAAGCGGGTTTTGCCGCTTCGGGCTGTGCCGCAGGCTTTAAAGCTGCCGGTGCTTTTGGCGTAACGGCAGAAGCGCCCTGGTGATCCACATGAGGCGGCGCTGCTGTTTCGGGCGATGTCTTGCTGTCCTGCACAGGCTGATCCTTTGCGGCTGGTTCTGCCGTTGTTTCAGCCTTCAGCCCGTTATCAGCCGGTGCTTGCGCCGCGCGGGTTTTCATCGTCTCGATATTACGCAACTCCGCGTTTTCATACTTGCGGAAAATTTCTGTTTTCAGGTTCGTAAAACACGCCTCGCGTTCACCGGTCAGGCACACTGAATCCGCCGCAAAAGCCTGGCCTGCCAGGTAATAAGTCAGCAGCTTGTGGGCAACGGCTTCGCTGACTTGCTCATTGCCGGAAAAGACATGGGTCAGGCGTTCTTTCAACGCATCCTGCCCGTTCTTCAACTGGTTTTTAATCCAGGCGTCATAATCGGCTACCGCCATGCACTGGTTAAAAGTCACCTCGACCCCAAGCATATGATTGTTTTTCTGCTCCGTTGCGCCCGCAAATTTCCGGCAAATCACGGTGATGCTTGTATTCTTGGCGTAAGCAGGGTAGGGTGCCGCACTATAAAACGCCGGATCAAAGCGCAGCGACAACCTGCCTGCAAACGCCTTGCCTTTGGAACGGCTTTCCTTATGGAATGCCATTCCGTATTGCGCATCCGCGTTATAGTTCAGGTTCCAGGTAATCGCAAGGCCGTCGGAAAGCTTTAGTGGGTACTGATCCTGCGCATTCACAAAATCGGTTCTGAAATCTTCCAGGATGGCCTCGGCTGTCACCGCATCATCCGGGTTCACGATAGGCACAGGCGAAAGTGAAATAAAATCAGACTGAGCGCCGTCCGTCATCAAATCATCCAAAACGGCGATTGTCGCAAAATGAACCAAACCGGCATTCAACCCCTTCGTTGCATTTTCGTCGGGTTTCTTATTGCATCCTGACATGATCAGCAAAAGCAGGGCAACAGGGATCAAACGCTTCATTTCATCCATCCTGCATTGAAAATATAACAACGGCCGGTCATTCATTTATTTCACATCAGCTTGCCGGAGGCAGCTTTACTTTTGAGATAGCCTCTTTCTGTTTTCGGACGTTTTCAGGTTGTGCATTAATCTGTTCCCCTGAGGGCGAACGGTTCGCGTTTTTTGGGCGTACTGCCGGGCGGGATTCAAGCTGATCCAGTTTGTGGGCAGCCGCCTTGTCGGGGTCAATGCGCATCGCCCCGATGTACCCGTCCTGCGCATTTTCCTGCTTGCGGACAAGCCCATCCGCTAAAATAACATGACAGGGCAAAAAGCTGCCGTGCAAACACACCGAATCCTCAGGCAAGGATTGTCCCGTCAGATACAATGCCGTTAATCCTTTCGCCACATCGGGACTCACGGGTTCTTTGCCGCCATAAATTGCCGTCAGCCGTTGTTTCAGCGTTTTCTGAAATTCATCGAAATAATCGTTTGCCGTTTTGCACCCGATTAAGCGGATTTCAATCTGATGGCTCGCATCATTTTTGAAATCATGCGTAAGGCGGTGTTCCCTGCAAACAAAAGTAACGGCTGTGCCTTGCTCGAAATCCGGCAAAGCCGCCTCATCGTAAAACGACTTATCCAGCGAAATGCGCAGCAACCCCGTAAAATGCGGCTTAACGGTCGTGTTCTCCTGCACGAATACCACCTCCCTTTCCTTCCTGTCAATGCGGTCAACGATGCCGCGTACCATGATGCCGGTGCCGCGCAGGGGGTGATACCGGTTTTCAGCAGCCGCATAATCGCGGCGGAAATCCTCGATTATGCCGTCTGCTTTAAGCGTTTGGGTTGGACTGAGCACAGGGGAGGGTACAAATTGCCTGTAAAGCGATACATCGCCTTTGCGGATCACATCTTCTAAAGCCAGGTTTGCGGCGAGATGGATATACCCCTTATTCATTTCTTCCAAGCGAACCGGCTTGGAAGAATCACGGCAGCCGGCCAGCGCCAGCATAAGCACAAGGCAGGGTAACAGCTTACGTATCATGGGGTCAGGGAAGCAGGAAAAAAATGAACAGAAAGCATCATACCGTGTTTGTTGCTTTCAAACAAACAGAACCCGTTAAAAAGGCATCAAAACCAGGCGTGCCCTTCACCGGAAAAACAAGAACGCTTATACCGCTTAATCTGCGGCACAGGCGCGCTATCAGAAACACCCAGGCAAGCGCTATCCCTTTACATTCACAATCGGGCGGATGTGGTGTAAAACATCCACCAAATCAGCCTGCATTGCCATCACCTCCCAAATGCTCTTATATGCCTGTGGCGCTTCATCCAGCGTATCGCGGTCAGTCCGTGCCGTAATGCCTTTTGCTTTCATGGCAGCGGCAAATGCCTTAAGGTCAATCTTTTGCAAAGCTTCCTTGCGGCCCATAACCCGCCCTGCGCCGTGTGAACTCGAAAAAAGGCTTTCTGGATGGCCCTTGCCGCGCACCACAAACGACCCGTCTAGCATATTGCCCGGAATCACGCCCGGCATGCCTTCTTCGGCATGGGTTGCGCCTTTGCGGTGAATCCACAGCCCATCCTTTCTTTCCACGTGATTATGGCTGCGGTTAATCAGGCTATCCATCATCACATCGCCTTTGATTTCCAGTTGCATCGCTTCCGCCACCACCCGCATGATCTGCAAGCGGTTTTCCAGCGCGAATGCCTGGCAAAAAGCCATGTCCCGCACATAATCCTCCCCTGCGGCGGAAGCCGCCGAAAGCCCATAAAAACCTTCTCGTGGACGGCCGTCTGGCGAAGCCGCCTTCAAATAATGCGTTGCCACCGTGTGCCCGATATTTCTGCTGCCGGAATGGATGACGATCCAGGCCATCCCGGATTCATCCTCGCCCACTTCAACAAAATGATTGCCGCTACCCAGCGTGCCCAACTGCCTTAATCCCCCGTCAGCCATCTGCGCTTTCAAAAAAGGCGTCTGATCCAGGCGCTTGCCCTCGCGCCACACAAGCGGCGTTTTCCGGTGCGCAAACCCTACCGGCAGTAACGCATAAATCCGCTTAAAAATCGCGCCTGCCTTCGCCCGCACATCCGCCGCCTCGAAAGTCGTCTTTACTGCGCACATGCCGCAGCCGATGTCATATCCCACAAAACTCGGAAAAACCATCCCGTCTGTTGCCACCACTGCCCCGATCGGCAGCGTATAGCCCACATGCGCATCCGGCATCAAAGCGCCTCTCACGACACAATCCAACTGCATCGCGCCGGTAAATTGCTCAATCGCGCCGCCTTCCAGACGATCCGCAAAAATACGGTACGGCTTGCCCGTTGCATCAATCTTTTCCAACTTCATGGCCCCATCCACTCCCGCATCACAACAGCATAAATCAAAAGCATACACCATCCGGCACGACCGGCAGCCGACTCCCGCATGGCCGACTGGGACAAGACGGAAAAAATCATCAAACCGCAGAAAAAAGCGATCAGAAACAGACACACGCGGCCAGGCAGCCGCTATCGGAAAAACAGGCTCTCAGGATACCTTATCAAGCAGGCCGATTCATCTTCACGCCATCAAAAAGCCGCAAAGCGCAACAACCTAAAATACCCGGTACGGATTGTGCAGGCCCTGGCGAAGCGCCCTCAAATCATTCAGCACTTCTTCAATTATCTCAGGATCATCATCATTTAAGTAAATGAGCGTCTGGGCTATGACGCGCAATTCCCTGTCGGGCGTATGCCGCTTAATCACATCATAGTTATAGCCATCGCTAAAATGATAATGTAAAGGCGCTTTTGGCTGGATTGGATCGATCAGGCAGGTCGTACCCAGGTTGATGTGGTATTTGCTTTCAAAAGTTTGCGCATCCATATTATCCTCTCTCTTAAAGAGACAGGCCCATCCTATAGGCAGACAATCGTGCCTGCTTTGCCTCACATCAAGCTTAAAGCCGATAAAAAGCAAATACAGCTATAGCGACATTTCGCCGCGCAAAACAACAAAAGCCGCTACTCATAAATGCCATACTGTTCCGTTATGCCTGGCGCACTGTAAATATTCCCATCCGCATTGGAAAGGCAGCTCACAATCTCATTTAAGGTAATCAAGGCAAAAGCCTTTTGCGTCTTTTTCCACGCTTTCAGTTCTTCCTCAGACAGATCCATCAGATTTGGAATGGGAATCCTTACCTCCTCAATCGGCTTGCCGGTTTTCTTAGGATAGATAATCCAGCGCTCCTTGCCGATGATCTCGTCATCATCCCTCGAAATCACATCGTAAACCACCATTGCGTCATTCTGTATGACGCCGACTTTCCAGCCATCTCTGATCTGCTCCTTCACATCCTGAGTCAGCTCTCGCATCCATTCTCCTTTTACAATCCCGCAGGCATATAGCTTTACCTGGCTGCCTATAAAAAAGCGCCAGACTATTTTTTATTGTAAATCCTGTTCTTCCTTAAAGCATTTGCCTGACATCAAAAAACAGGATGGAGAGCACCGATAAAAAATACAACAGGAATCATAATTTTGTAAAAAGTATTTCTTTTTGGAAAGAAAAGTGTAAAATCGAATTCGCAATTAAAAACGTGAAAATAAATAAGCCGTTTTTTTTAAGGGAAAAATAACCTTTGGAAAGGTCTGGAAAGGTCTGGAAAGGTCTGGAAAGGTCTGGAAAGGTCTGGAAAGGTCTGGAAAGGTCTGGAAAGGTCTGGAAAGGTCTGGAAAGGTCTGGAAA
>Ga0082212_10001380_pt1 | contig 35729 bp, 35 predicted proteins | sample TergutNt197P3_FD_71548 | JGI IMG/M metagenome (GOLD analysis project Ga0082212, IMG submission 71548) | Neocapritermes taracua P3 segment gut microbial communities from Petit-Saut dam, French Guiana - Nt197 P3 | ecosystem: Host-associated > Arthropoda: Insects > Digestive system > Gut ...
CCGAGTATATAAAAAATCAGGACATCGTAGAGAACCTGAAACAAGACAATTTCGGCATCGACGAGCTCTAAGGTGCTTTAGGCGGCTTCCAGCCGCAACACCTGAACCAACCGCCTTCCAGGCGGTGGTGGTTCAGTTCCTTATTCTTTGGTATGGGATATATATTTAATCTTCCAACAAATTGCAGTTCCGTTTGGGCGTTGGCACAAAAGTGGGCAATTATGGATGCGAAAGAAGTTTTCATTTGTCGCCACCTTTATGTTTTGGGCAAAATGATAATAGGATACAATGGGGATATATTGTAAAATGGAGTTGCCTCATGAATATTAAAAAGATATTGTTGAGTTTGTTGTTATCCTTGGTTGTTTTCTTTATTGGAGGCGCAACATGGATTATTTCGTTGTTTTCTGCCCCAAACTCTGTTTACCCGAATATCGCCATTTCTGCCTTTCTGGCATTATGGCTTCTTTGCATGGCATTCATTTGGAATTGGGCAACGCCAAAAACCCGGCTGCTTGCATTTGTGGCAGCCGCGGTGGCAATGGTTGCCACTGCGGCAGTATATGAGGCAAACAGCTCCTACCATAGGAACATCGACCAAGTCAGCGAAAGCGAAGTAGACCTTTCCGCCTACACCCCCTTTGCCTCTGGCACCCTTGCAGCGACTTTAGGCGAGCCTTCAACGCTGAAATTCACCCAAGACTTCCCGTCTTTAGACGGAGCCACAGCCCTTTATCCCTTATACTCGGCATTTGTGATGGCAACATATCCGCAAGATTATAGCTCGAGCCAAGAAGGCGTTATGGAGAAATATAAAACCGTTGATTGCACGAATACCGATGGCGCATACCGCAGGCTTATATCAGGGGACGTTGATGTGATATTTGTTGCCGGGCCTTCCCAGGGCCAGTTGGAAATGGCCCTGCAGGAAGGAGTGGAGCTAGTGTTGACACCTATTGGAAGGGAATCTTTTGTGTTTTTTGTCAACTCTAAGAATCCTGTAGACGGGCTTTCAATTTCAGCCGTCCGGGATATCTACTCTGGAAAGGTTGCCAATTGGAAGGAGCTTGGCGGCAAAAACACAGCCATCCGCGCTTACCAGCGGCCATCAAACTCAGGCAGCCAGAGCGCCCTTGCAAGGATGATGGGGGATGTGCCCCTAATGGATGCGCCAAAAGAAGATATTGTTAATATGATGGGTGGGATGATTGAAAATGTTTCGGCCTACCGCAACTACGATAACGCTATCGGATATTCGTTTTTGTTTTATACAACCAAGATGGCAGCCAGCAACAAGATCAAGCTCTTAGAAATCAATGGGGTTGCCCCATCAAAAGAGAATGCGCTGAATGGATCATATCCATTCACTTCAGAGTTCTATGCGGTGACAGCAGGCACAGAGAATCCAAATGCGCAAGCCTTTATAGACTGGATTTTAACTAGCCAAGGACAAGCGCTAGTTGACAAAACCGGTTACATACCGCTCAATTAGCAGCCAAACCAAAAAAGGAAAGCTTATCCGCTTTCCTTTCCTTCCTCTCATCAATTGGATAGGAGCTCTATCGTTTCTTCCAAGCTCATGCCTTGAAGATACGAGTAAATCAGTATTGAGCTATCTTTGTCAAAAACTTCTGCCAGCAACTGGCTATATTCATCTGCGCCGACTTCATCTCCATTCCAGAAATAAGAATAGATTGGGTCGCCAGTTTCGCTGTACTGGACATCTGAATTGTTGTCTGCCCCATAGTTCCCTACTCCCACAATTGTAAACAACCCTTGGCTTAAAGAATATACGGCATCATAGTAGACATCCATCCGCCCGCCAATATCCAATAACAACCCGCTGTTTGGGATATAGCTGATGTTGTTTTCCGACACCGAAATTGATGACATCTCCCCGGCAAAGTATGTGCATACTTCTCCGCCGGATGCGCTTATGCCATAGTTGATAATCAATTCAGGTGTATTGTCAGCGTCAATGTTAGCAAGCGAGCAGGTTGTTGTCTCAACATCATCATGGCTTGCCAAGATATTCTCAAGGTACTCAACATAAGCGCCCATCCACCCAAAGTCATTTTTTAGGAAAACCATGGAATCAGCGCTGTTAAACAAGTCGTCACTGCCGTTTTTTGATAGAATCAAATTGCTGTTATCAACAACATAGGCAAAAGACACGACCAGTGGATTGAGGGGCTCTTGGCTAAACGGGTCTATGCCTTCCGTATCGAGAGTGAGAATTCCGCCTGTAGCCTCATATACCCCTTCATACACACCGGCTAGCTCGCTGTCGACCCAGCCGACTTTGTAAACAACTTCCCCTGATTCCTCGAAGCTCAAGGAGTAGTAGAACCCGTCGATCTTGGCTTCCCAAATCCAGTCTCCAGCCAAGCCATCTTGGGTATTTGCCAGCTCCTGTCCATCTGGCCCCTTGCTTGTATCCCCAGGGCTGCCGCTGCAGCTAGCCGCAAAAAGTAAAACAGCCAGCAAAACCATCACTTTATTTTTCAAATTTATCCCTCCAATATTCGATTATGCAGTTTTAAAATACAATGAATTTTGCCCAAAAGCAACGTATTCCGACTAACATAAGGCTTTTACGCTAAACAATCTTCAAATAATCAGTCAATATGAGCCAAATGTTTTTTGAAGGGGAAACTGAGCCAAGCAATAAGCGCATACCAATACCTACAATAATTAGCAAACAAGCGACTTGCCTATACTTACCTGGATGTCGTTTTTGTCAGCGATGAGTTTCCTCAAGGGATGAGCGATAAGTTTATCCCCACATACCATTTACTTTCGATCCTCCACATATTAATAGCCACACTTTCATTGGTGTTCTTCAAGCATCATTCCAACCGTGGTCCTTGACGATACAAAACCCGTTTCCTGGACAATATACTTTTTATTTTTGCCCTAGGCTTTAGCCTGTTGATGGCATGGGGCACTTTGCATCGAATCGATGCGAAGTGTCAAATGCTACTCCCCAAGCTAAGCCACAGCATTGGCTTTTTCGATCGCTCTTGAGCTGGATCTTGAACAAACTGCCCAGCTGCTTTCAAGCGCAGGTTTCTCCCTGTCCAGAAGCCGGAAGTTTGATGTGATTATAGAATACTTCATCGCCAGCGGCAATTATGACATCTATGAAATCAACGAAGTGCTCTTCAGATACGAGCAGCCTTTGCTTGGAGGCTGGTCCAGCTAATATAGGTCTTGCCCATCAAGCTTTTCTATCCAGAGCGAATGCAGGATGGCCAAATCGTCACTAAACTCTTTGGCGGTTTGGCCATCTGCCTTTTTTAGCTCCTCTAAGGTTTCGAATATAAAACCTTCGCCTTTTTGGGCTTTAAAGTCATTTGCGATTTTCATAAACGAGCTGCCCATAAACCCAAACCGGTTTTTTGCGGAAGCGATGTCAGGCGTTTTGTCAACATACCATTTTCCTGTCCTGTTATTTTTGATGGCGAATATCCCGCCAATTTGCTCCCTGTTTTTGTAAGCGGCTATTAATTCCTTTTTATTGTCCATTTGAACCTCTCCTTGCCATATTGTAATAATTGTATAACGCTAGGAGCAAAAAGCAAAAAAATATCAAGAAAGAGCTAAAAATTTTTATGTTTTTAGATTAAAATCTAGAATGGAGATAAAATGCCCAGAGGTTGGAGCGTTTGATGGATAAAAACAGTTTGGCTATGCAAGCCATCGTCCCAAAGATAATTGAGCTGCAAAACCAAAAAGAGATTGTGCTTGCAGCTATTGACGGCAGATGCGCCTCAGGCAAGAGCGCTTTAGCGGCAGTTTTGGAAAAAGAGCTATTATGCAACGTTTTGCACATGGACGACTTTTTCCTGCGCCCAGGCCAGCGCACTAAAGAACGCTTGGCTGAGCCTGGCGGCAATGTCGACAGGGAGCGGTTTGAAATCGAGGTCCTATTGCCTCTTTCAAAAGGTTTGGACTTCTCATATAGGCCATTTCGGTGTGATACCATGGGTTTCGGCAATCCAGTGAAAGTGGAAGCAAAGCCAATAGCTGTCATCGAGGGGTCATACTCCCACCACCCTGCTTTGGCTGGCTATTATGATTTGCGGATCTTTTTGTCTATCGACTATGAAAGCCAGTTGGCAAGGATTGAAAAGAGGGGTGGCCAGGATGCTCTCAAAAGCTTTGCCAGTTTGTGGATACCGATGGAAGAGGCATACTTCGAGGCTTTTAATGTCGAAAAGGCTGCCCACTTCTGTTTTGGCAAGGAATATTTAGGAGGCAAATAATGCAAAAGAAAATTGTATCAATAAATTGCAGCCCGAGAACTGGGTGGAACACTGATATTTTGGTAAGCGAAGCGGAAAAAGGCGCTGCTGCGAATGGCGGCGAAATTGAGCGCTTTGACTTGTACAAACTCGGGCCATTTACCGGCTGCCTCTCCTGTTTTGGATGCAAAACAGAGAAATACCAGGGAAAATGTGTTACAAATGATGCCTTGTCCCCCGTTCTAGAAAGCATACAAAAAGCTGACGGGCTGATAATCGGCACCCCAATATATATTAGTGAGGTCACAGCTGGTTTCAGGGCATTTTATGAGAGGCTGGCTTTCCAGACCATAACATACAGGGAAGATATACACAGCTACAATAACCGCAAAATACCAGTAGTTTTGATATTTACATGCAATGCTTCCAAGAGCGCATTTGCCCACGCCGGATACGAAAAGCTGCTTGGCAAGTACTCAGAGGAAATGGGGCGCTTTGTCGGCCCGACATCAGTATTTGTTGCATCTGAGACCATGCAAGTGGACAACTATGAAAAGTGGGGATGGACCCGGTTTGACGCCAAAGAAAGGGAAGAGCGCAGAAGAAACGTGTTTCCTGTGGAAATGGAGGAAGCTTATAATTTAGGCTTCAATGTGGCTGGATAAAAACAAGAAAAACTTCCAGGCAAAGCATTGCCGGAAGTTTTTCTTGGAAGTATTGTTTTTGTTTGAATTTTTTTGTGGGCAAAGAGCCATACTCCTTAAGCAATGGGGCGCAAGGCTCTTTTTTAATTATCATGCTAAATCCCCAGTTTTACCAGCTCCTCCTCAACGGTCTTCTTGTCTAGGCGCTCAAACAACAATTCCGGCTCTGGTATTGGAAGCAGCGCGGGAATGGATTTCAAACTCCAGCTATCATCAATTCCAAGCCATTTAACTATTTTCTCTGAAGAGAAAGGGATGAAAGGCTTGAGAAGCACGGCAAGGTTTGCGGCAATTTGAACACAATTGAAAATAGTCTGGGCACAGTGGCTTAAGTCGCTGCTGGCAGTTTCCCATGGGCGGTGGGCGTCATAATACTTGTTTGCAAAACGCACAAATTCAAAAATTTCAAACAAGGCATCTTTTATATCCCCGTTTTCAATCTGCTTGCCAACAGAAGTGAACAGCCTATCCATCCTCGTCTCGATTTGGGGGTCAACTGTCCCGCAAGGGACAACCCCTCCCATATACTTGTAGATAAAAGCCAAAGTCCGGTTTATAAAGTTGCCATAGGAGCCCAATAGCTCGCTGTTGTTGGAGTTTACAAATTCACGCCATGTGAAATCTGCGTCCCGCCGCTCAGGCGCATTGGCAATAAGGAAGTAGCGGATCGAATCAGGTTGGCGTGTAGCCAGCAAATCTTTTGCAAAAATAGCCCAGTTTTCCGAAGTTGATATCTTTCTGCCCTCCAGTGTCAAGAATTCGCTGGAAATAATGTTGTCGGGAAGTTTCCATTCCCCTCCATGGGCGAGCATCAAAGAAGGCAAAACAATTGTGTGGAAGGGAATATTATCTTTCCCGTGGACGTAGTAATGCATGGTGCCTTGGGCCCACAGCTCAGTTGGATCCTCCCCCCTGGCAAGCGACAATGAGTTTGCCATAGACAGATACCCCAAAACATTTTCTGCCCACACATATATCTTCTTGCCTTCATACCCCTCTTTCGGCACGTCAATGCCCCACTCCAAATCCCTGGTGATAGCCCTGTCCCTAAGCCCTTCGTCGATATAGCGCCTGGTCAGCCCTATTGCGTTTTTGCGCCAAGTTGGCCTGGCTCCCACAAAAGCCTCCAGCCCGCAACGGAATTTTGAGATTGCCAGGAACAAGTGGTTAGCAGGCCGGAACACTGGCGCCGAGCCGCATATGGCGCATTCTGCCTCCGTTAGGGACTCGGCATCAATGATGCTTCCGCAAGAATCGCATTGGTCGCCCCGCGCCCTAGACCCGCAGCTTGGGCATTTGCCCGTGATGAACCTGTCAGCCAAGGCTATGTTGCAATGCTCGCAGAACGCAGCCAATTCTTCTTTTTCGTATATATATTCCCCTTCATACATCTCTTTGTGGAATTGTTTTACAAAATCAGCATGCTCGCTTGAGGATGTCTTCCCATAGTGGTCAAATGTGAAACCTAATTGTTCAAAACACGCAACATACTCATTATGGTAATAATCGCTGATCTCCTGGGGAGTTTTAGCCTCCTGTTTGGCGCGCAGCTCAATAGGCGTGCCATGGCAGTCTGTCCCGGAAACAAAATATACTTCATCCCCTTTGGACCTGTAGTAGCGGGCGATTACGTCCCCCGGCAAGTTTGATGACAAATGGCCAATATGCAAAGATCCATTTGCGAATGTCCATGCGTTTCCAATTAGCACTTTCATTTAATTCTCTCCTTGGTTAAATAAATTTGTGTGGAACTTGGTCTGTAACGCTAAAAAAGCCCTCCTCTCCGAAAACTTAGTTTTCGGGGACGAGAGCTTACGCTTCGCGGTACCACCCCAAATTTATCCATGCCTCACGGCAAAGACCTCATCTGCTGCGGGCAAGACAGACCTTGCCGAGAGCATAGCGCGTTTACGGGCGCACCCGTCGCAGCCTTGGGCGCTATGCCTTCGGTGCGCAGCTCTGAGACCATGTTCAGCGGCCGCGCGCCTCTTCCCGTTCTCAGCTACCCGGGTTCTCTGTAGGATGGGCAAACCACTTACTCTTCTCTTCATTGCCTTTTTTATTACTATATTCCCTTAGTCTAAAAAAAGCAACTAGGAAATGAAAAAACAGTGTTGGAAGTTGGTTGCGCTATATGTTTCCAAGCCAAAAACAGCAATTAATCCGTTAAATCCAAACTGTTGACCCAATCAGCTAAACTCTCCTTGTCGTACTTGTTTAGCAGTTTTCCAGGTTTCCAGTTTGTAGTTGGCGGGCACAGGTCTTTGAGCACTTGCTCAGACTTGCCAAGGCCGCTGCCTCCTGATGTGCAAAATAATATGATTGTCTTCAAAGAGAAATCATAACTTTCCAGGAAAGTATTTATTATAGTTGGAGCAATATACCACCATACGGGAAAGCCGATAAACACAACTCCGTATTCATCCATATTCTCCAAGGTTTTGTGGATTGCAGGGCGTGAAGCCTGGTCGTTCATCTCAACACTGCTTCTGCTGCTTTTGTTTCTCCAATCAAGGTCCTCAGTAGTGTAAGGGATTTCCGGCTCGATTTCAAAAATATCCGCTCCTGCAGCCAAGGCAAGGTCTTCGGCTACTTTTTTGGTCACGCCGCTGGCGGAAAAAAAAGCTACTAGTTTCTTCATCAATACACCTCTAAAAAATATAAATTTGTACTACCATTATTGCACACAACAACCGGCTGTCAATATGTAGCGAAGCTAAAGCATCTACAATTTGCCAATTGCTGTGCGAAAAACAATTCTGTTTAAATCAGATCTGCTTTTCTTGCAACTTCCAAACAATCGGAATAAGATATTGCTAGCGTTGCAAATGCGCGCCACATAACCAGAAACGATAATAAAGGACTGGCATAAATGGACAAAATCAACTTGGTGTTTCCAGCAGCAAGCCACAAGGAAGGCGCAGAAGAGCTCAAGTCAGAGTTTTTCGCTAACAATGAACAAATTATCCATGGAAGCGGCTTGTATGACAGGTTTGAGTTCGATCCCTGGCTTGAAATTGCGACAAAAAGGCGAAATGGCATAAAATTCAGTGATGACTGGGGCTCTTACCACCCATCCACCTGTTTTTTCGCCATAAGGGAGTCTGATGGCTACATTGTTGGAATGGCTGATGTGCGCCACTTGTTAGCCAACCATTTCCTGAAAAATTACGGGGGGCATATCGGCTATTCAGTCAGGCCAAGCGAGCGGAGAAAAGGATATGCTACACAAATGTTAGGAGAAGCTTTAAAATATGCGGCTTCAATAGGCCTTGGCAAGGTTATGGTATCTTGCTACGAAGACAACATCGGATCTGTAAAAACCATCTTAAACTGTGGAGGTGTGCTCTCAGAGTCAAAACTTTTCGCTGATGGAAAGCCCATGAATGTCTATTGGGTGGACACCCAAACGAGTAAATCCTAAGCATCATTTTTTTTACATAAGCATCCAGATTGGCATTAAATGCCGGCATGGCCCCACTCTGTGGCACCAACAGTTTTTGCGCTTGTTCTTTTGCTCGGTTGAAACTCATTGATTGCTTTAAGCCCGCCCTATCAACTCTGGCACAGTGTAGCCCACACCCGGCTTAATGCTTAAATTGCGCCATTGCTGCGCTTGCCTCAGTTGACAGTGCCTGTAATGTAAATTTGACAAACAGGCGCCCGACATGGCTTCGCACCTAAAGCGCTTGATTCAAGGCTGTCAAAGTTTTTTGCGAACTGCATCTTGCTCCCAATATGTTGTTATTTGGTTGCTATAGCCCCTTTGGCTGCTGTTGAACGGCTATCTTTGCTGGCAAACCTGTTTTTTTGTACCGTGTCATCTGGATTTGCGCCATAATGGAAAGGGCAATCTCATTAGGGGTTTGCCCGCCAATGTCCAATCCAACTGGGGAATGGACTGATTCAAGCAACTCTTCCCTGAAGCCCAAGCTGCGGAGCTTTGCAAAGATAGAGGAAATTTTTCCAGAACTACCCATCATGCCGATATACCCTGCATCTTTGCCCAACACTGCGCCCAATGCCTCAAAATCGTGTTCATGGTCATAGGTGCAAACCATGAAATATGTTCCCTGTGGTGTAGCCAAAGACTGGATGCCCTTTGAGAAACTATCGGCAATAACTAGCCTTCCTGCTTTTTTGGAATGCTCCCTTGTCACGTCAGTGTCTCGTGTGTCGACAACAGTGACGAAATACCCCAAAGCTGCTGCAAGCTCGATAAGAGCTGCTCCTACATGGCCTGCGCCGCATACCACGAGTTCCGGGGCGCCCTCAAAACACTCAATGAAGACAGCCGCTTCGCCACAAGGGGTGATATCTCCACCAACATCAACATGGTTTTCATACTTTTTGAAGATGCTTTCTTTGTTGCTTATGCAATGGAGCGCATCCTCAATCACCTGCATTTCCAGGGAGCCTCCGCCAACTGAGCCGATGATAGACCTGTCAGCAAACACCACAATTTTGCTGCCCGCTCCCCTTGGCACGCTGCCGACTGTTTGCACTATCGTCGCAAGGGCGCATGCCTTCTTTTCTTCTTCAGCCTGTAACAAGGCTTGTAAAATAATGTCGTTAGTTTTCATAAAATTTGGCGAAAGAAAATCCACTCCAAGCGGGCGGGGAGGAATTCGCCTACCTGCTTTCAGTTAAAATTGCCGAAAGGACTGTGAAGGCAAGTCAAAAGACCGTAATCCACATGCAGTCCTTTGTGTCGCAGCACGACAAATGGACGAAAACCCACAGGAGAGGAACGGGAACGGCAGGCGGGCAAAGCGAGAAAAGCAACCGCCATTGGAGCATTTTACCCTTGACAATGACGTTTAAAATTGCCGGACCAAATCATAAAATCATTTTGAAAAAAGTTCCGTTTTACCCCCGCATTTTCTCCTATTTTGTAGAGTAGCATAACCGGAGAACGGACAAATCAGACTACGTCCTCAAAAAAAAAACAAGAAACGAGTCATATCTATATTTTACACCATATCAAACCACAATTCAATATAGATAGGAGCCAAGACTATGCAGACCGCTACAGCAAACGGAAACAAGACCCGCAGGAGAGCGGAATAAAAAAAAAATTGGTTCCACGGTTTATACCGAGTCCGTCCATTTCAACAGGACAAGCAGGGAAACCATAGAGGACAAAATCCAGCGCCTGATAGAAAGATAGGCGAAGAAACCTGCATTAAACCAAGTGCCGCAAAAGAAAGCCACCGCCAGCAATAAAAAACCACGAACACGAAATTTGACATCAAAGACGCCACGAATGTGCGGCACTTCCTTTACCCGCCACAAGGTTATGGATACTGCGGGAACGGATAAACTTTCGGGGATATGTTCGGAAAACAACAGCACGACAAGCTAAAACCCATTGACCGCCGCTTGAAAACCCTTGACGAGCATATACTGCAAGCGAAATCTACTTGAAGCACAAAGACAAAAGGCATAAAACGAAGTCGAACAAATCATTTTCACCGCGGCGAATAACTACATAAAAAGTGTGATGAACGGCATGGCCACCTTGCCGGCAAAAGCATTGAAAGCCGAGCGCGTGAAGCTGGCCGCCGAACGGAAAAAGCTTGACCGTGAATACAACGCCTTGAAAGAGGAAATCAAAGAAGCCGAGTAAATCCGCAAGAGCGATTAACAGTATCGTCCAACAAGAAGAACGCGAAAGGCAACCACGCCGGACGCGATGAGACGGCAAAACCATCTCCACTATGTGGCGCAGTTGATTGTAGCTTATTCGAGGCTGCGCGCCCCGGCCTCATCTAAAGACCAGAAACCAGAATAATGAAATGGATTTTTCTGCGACATTTATGGTAGAATATGTAATGATAAAGTTATATTTATACGGAGGCTATCTTGTGTTAGAAAAACTCTTATCAATGAGCGAGCCGTGGTTACAATACGCAATCCGACTAAATCTTCTCAACGAAAACAGAGAGGATTTAATTGACTTGAAGAAAGAAGCATTAAAAGACGAAAAAATCCTATCGTATCTTAACGATATTACAAACTTCCATAATGCAATAGTTAGAAATCACAAAGACACCGACTTGTCAATTAACAAGTTACTGTTCCTGCTTGATATTGGGCTTGATACGGATATACCCGAAATTGAAAGCGCAGTTAAGCAAATAATGAGCCACAAAGACAAGAACGGAGTATATCAATCCATGACCAACATACCGCCGCATTACGGCGGAAAGGGCGAAGATGTTTTTGGCTGGTGCTTGTGCGATGCGCCTTTATTGCTTATGGCATTGCTCAAAGCCAAGATTGATTATCAACAACATATCAAGCAAGGCGTGGAACACCTGACAGGCCTATACAAAGAACAAGGTTTTCCCTGTTCGGTATCAGAAGAACACGGAACATTCAGAGGTCCCGGACGGAAAGATGATTGTTGCCCATTTGCAACGCTTGTCATGTTAAAGTTATTATCTGAAATTGACGAGTATCAAAACAGCGAAATTGTAAAGGGCGGGATAGAAGTTATCCTATCTCTATGGGAAAACAGCCTTGAAAGGCATCCGTATATGTTTTATATGGGCACAGACTTCCGCAAGCTGAAAGCGCCCGCCATGTGGTATGACATTGTGAGTGTTACCGACCTATTGAGCAAGCATGATTTTGTAAAAACCGATTCACGCTTTTGTGAAATGGTTGACTTGATAAAAGGGAAACAAGACTTAGACGGTATGTTCATTCCCGAATCAGTCTACCAGAAATTCAAAGGTTGGGATTTTGGGCAAAAGAAAACGGCATCACCCTACTTGTCATACCTATGTATTCGGTTATTGAAGCGGGTACACGGCTAAACCGCAACACCGATATGTTGACATTTGCCGCTTTTTGACAGCCGGCAAACCTGGATAAATACAGGCTTTTGTTATACGTACAAGCCATTTCTTGAGGGATAATACCCTGCCCACCTTCCAAAACGGCTTTTGTCTTTCTAGAAGGCGCGTTTTGCGCCCTTTCTGAATGTCTGTTTTGTAAATGTTCACAGCTACTAAAGTTCCTATTTGGCAAATCCCCGAAAGGACAGTAAAGGCAGGTCAAAAGACCGTAAATTTACAGGCAGTCTTTTGTTGCGGCACCACAGATGGATGAAAAGCCCATCGGAGAGGAGCGGGAACGACTGGCGCATTTGCGCCATTTTTTAGTGTATTCTTTAAAATTTACGGTTATTGAAAAGTTCTCTTTGCCTACGCTTCATATGCGGGCGGAACGCTTACAAGCCTCCATCATCATCCAACTGTGGGATAAAACAAACTTGCCTGCCTTTGTCCCCAAATCTGGCTATGTCGACGTTGATGTTATAAATGCTTGCAAGCAATTCCTTGCTGATCAGCTCCAAGCTCCCGCCAGACGCCAATCGCCCGTCCCTGCCCAAAACAGCGCACTTGCCTCCAACCAGCAAGGCTTGGTCAGGGTTGTGGGTCGTAAACACAACCCCATAACCGTCATTAGCGAGTTTCTTGATTGTATTCAAAGTTCTTGCCTGGTTGCCATAGTCCAAGTGGGATGTAGGCTCGTCCAATAAAATATATGCCGGTTTTTGGGCAATAACCCTGGCAATGGACACTTGTTGGCGTTCGCCCCCTGATATGAGCCTGTAAGATTTGTTGGCTAGGTGGCTAATGCCCATCTCAAAGATAGCTTCCATGGCAATATCGTAATGCACACTCTTTGGCCGGCCGAATGTCCCAATATATGGGGCGCATCCGGTGACGACATATTCTAGCACGCTGTAGTCAAACGCAGGGATTATTGTTTGAGGCACAAAACCCACAATGCGGGCCATCGCCTCAGGCGCAAATTCAGCCATCGGCTTTCCGTCATATAACAAATTGCCTCCAGCAGGGGCAAGAAGCCCAGCAATAATGTTCAACAGTGTAGTTTTTCCCGAACCGTTGGAGCCAAGGATTGACAGTGTGGCTCCGGGCTCTATTGTCAAATTGATGCCCTTTAGGATTTCAATATTGCTGTAGGAGAAGCGCAGGGCGCTGATTTCAATACTCATGTTATCTTTGCCCGGAGCTTGAACAACAGCCAAGCATACATAGGCGCTCCTATCAAACCAGTCAAAATCGATATTGGTATTTCAATTGAAGTCGCTGTGCGGGCTGCAGTATCAATCAAAAGGAGGAAAATGCCCCCCAAGGCAGCAGCCAAAGGCATAAGCCTTGTGTTGTCGCTGCCGCAGATGAGCCGCCCAAAATGGGGTATGACCAACCCGATCCATCCGATGGAACCACTAATAGACACCGAGCTTGCAGTTAGCAAACTTGCGCATATGATAGCTATTGCCCTTAGCCGGGGGACATTGACCCCAACGCTCCGTGCTTCCTCTTCCCCAAATGACAATATATTCATACGCCATGATATGGCTATCATTACAGCAGAGCATGCAACTATAACAGGCGCGCTAGACAACAGCTGTTTTGAATTGATGCGGGATAAGCTCCCCATTTGCCAAAAAACGATCGCTGCAAGTTGGTCTTGTTCCCTGGATAGCAGCTTGACAATGCCAATCACTGCGTTCATAAAGCTGCTTACAATAATGCCCGACAAGACAAGAGCCATATTCGACGGGTTCCGCAACAGTTTGGGAAGGGATGCGGCTGCTAGGACAGCGGCAATGCCTCCGGCAAAAGCAAACAATTGCACGCTGCTCAAAGGCATTCCGAAATACAAAGCGATCGCCGCCCCCAAGCTTGCCCCGGACGAAACCCCAAGCAAGTCAGGGCTCACCAGGGGATTCCTGAATGTGCTTTGGTATGCAGCCCCAGAAAGGGACAATGCGCATCCGATTAGAACCGAGGCGGCTACCCTGGGCAGGCGCACCTTGAATACAATTGTCTCCATTGCAGCGTTTGTCGTAGATCCGGAGAGTTTGCCCCTTGCAGCTTCCAGCACATCAAGCGGATTTGCGCTGTAACGCCCAAAACACAAGGCTGCGGCTGCCAAAACAGACAACAATGTGGTTGCTATGAGCATTGTGGCCCGGTATTTTTCTTTGCTTTCTGGCACTCTACTCTAGTCCAAGTTGCTGTGGAGTGAATGTTTGCCCGTAAACAAGGTTGTAGTACTCATTTGCGTCATCAACTACTTGGCCAATCGTATACAGCTCTGGATACAGGTTGTGGACAAGCCACGATAAGCCTAGTGCAGTTGAGGGGGTTGGGTAGTCCCAAGGCTCAAGGTCGCATGGGAACACATGGATATTGCTGTCAATGACAGCTTGGATGCTTCCCCAAGCCGGGTCAGCCAACAAGTCGTCGACACTGTAATTGGCATAAGCAGGAATATAGATTACTTGGGGGTTCCAAGCTATAATCTCCTCAATATTCACTTCAACGAATTCGCCTGCGCCGCCAATATCCTTGGCTGCATTTACTGCTCCAACTGTTTCCAGCATCAGTGATTGGAGCATAGCGCCATTTGCCACTGTCAACTGGGAGCTTCCGCCCAAGAAGAGGGCTGTCGGGTTTTCCCCAATGTCTTTTACAAGCTCTACAGATGCGTTGATTTTGCCATCGAAATAGCCGGTTATCAAAGCTGCCCGCTCTTCTGCGCCAACCAATGTCCCGAGAAGCTCAATCGAGTTTTTTATAGTGTCAAAACTTTCATTGTTTGGAAGGATTACAGCCGCAGGGACGCCTGCTTCCACAAACAACTCAGCAACATCCAAGAAGCGTTCTGGCAAGATAGCCAAGTCTGCTTCAACTTCTATTACGCTTTCAATGTTGATTTCCCGTCCCCTGCCGATCTGTACAACATCATCCGCAAGCTCTGGATACACATGCTCATAGAGGCTGCCAGCCATATTTTTATTACCGAAACCCACAAGGTATTCGCCTCCGCCGCCAAGGATTATTGCGATGTTTAGTGTTGGGTTGTGCGTTCCAACGATTTTCTCTGCCGGTTTTTCAAGCTCTACTGTCCGGCCCGCAATGTCTGTGATAGCAACAGGTCCTCCCGTTGCGTTATTATCGTTGGGAGTTGTGTCTGTGTTCTCTCGCTTTGCGCAGCCGGCAATTAATGTGGCGGCGAACACCAAAGCCAAGAATAATAATAGGGCTCTTCTTGTTTTCATAACAGTAAAATGCTCCTCTCATTTGCAATGGGCTATTAAGCGTAAAAAATACGCCCCATAAAAAGGACGCAAAAAATACAAGTCGCCAACAATCGCAGCAATCCTGTTTTTACTCCTTTTCACAATGGAAGGCACGCGCGTTTCCAAGCGCACCCTAACGCCCTATCTCCCATGGCTTTGCTTTAGGGGGGTAGGGTCGAAGTATTTCCTTGCCTAATTGCTTTTATTCTACATTACATTACTTTTCAGGCATTGTCAATTCACAATCCGCCAAGCATCATATGAAATCTGTCGGAAATAATAAAAAATAGCTTCCTAGCGTATTTGAAATACGCAGGAAGCAAAAAAATATCGTGTTTTATTATTTATACGCTTCTCATGTAATTGTTAGTGCGCCTAGCCATAGGTCCATGAAACAAGATCAACACTTTGTCGCTTGACAAGCGCTTGAGGACGAAGTACCCGTCTTCGCTGGCAGTGGCAATTCCCTGGCTATTTGGCCTGCAAAAGCTGTTTGGGCTGCAGCTGCCATTGTCGTAAACCGCCAATTGCCCAAACATGCTCACAACTGCCCATTCCTTGCGATACACACGGGGTTCGTAAGGCAATTCGGGATCAAAGCCAGGGTTCAGGATTGGTTCAAACAAGAGGCTTGTATCAGCCTTCTCCAAAATGACTTCGCCCCACTCATCCCGCAAGTGCATGTTTGACCAGCCGTAGCTATGGGCTCTGCCGACAACTGCTGCCCCTGAAGTCACAACACCCAGAATCAAGGCGTCAGATCCCTTTGCTTTTCGCAGCAACCCGTTGTCGACAGTTACAAAAAACCCCCTTCTGTCCTCATTGGAAGGGTTTTTATCTTCCCACTCGAACATTTCGGCATATCCTGCATTGTTGGTATGTGACCCGTTTGCATCTGCCGGAGGGCCAGTAGGCCCGATTGGCCCGGTAGGCCCAGTAGGTCCCCCCGCAGGCCCGGTTGGACCGGTTATGCCTGTTTGCCCTGGTTTTCCTTGTGGTCCCTGCGGACCTGCCTTGCCCTGGATCCCTTCCTGGCCTTGAAGGCCCTGCAACCCCATTGGTCCAGCTATCCCTTGTGGGCCGGTAGGCCCCTTTCTACCTGCCGGTCCCATAGCGCCTTGTGGCCCTGCTGGTCCAGGCGGTCCCCCAGGCGGTCCTTCAGGTCCTGCTGGACCGACCAGACCTTGCGGTCCTTGGGCGCCTGCAGGACCTTCCTTGCCTTGCAACCCCCTGGGGCCGATAGGCCCGATTTCGCCTTGAGGCCCGGCAGGTCCTGGATTGCCCGCTACACCTTGCAAACCACGCGGGCCATGATGCCCTTCAGGACCAGTCGGGCCGCGATCGCCTTTTGGCCCTTGCGGACCAGGGCTGCCAGGCTCACCTTGCAAGCCCCTTGGCCCAGGCGGACCTTCTGCCCCAGTGGGTCCAATCTCCCCTTGGAGACCATAGGACAAGCCAGTGTAACCCATTGGCTCTTGTCTATTTTCTTTTAAAACTGGCTCTTGGATTAAAGCGCCAAGCTCTTCTTCAATTAGATGCGCAGTGCTGCTAATAATTTGCACAGGCTCTTCATTAATGATTTGCCCTCCGGAGTAAAGTGTCCTTCTGGGCTCATTGAACGCCTGTGTGGCAGATTCTGGTATGTATGTGCTGTTTGTGTGGGAACTGTTTTGTGAAATGTCAATTATAGTTGGTTGGTAGTTTTTAATTCCGTTATCCTGATTTGTTTCTGTTCCATAATCTTTGTACTCGTACACTTTTTTATCGACAGCCCCTGCTCTGCTATGAGCTTCCTGTTCATATGCCTTTGGCGGCTCTGGACCTATCCAAATTAGGGTTGTGGATTGGTTGTCTCCACGAACCTGGCTGCTAGATGGATTTTGGGCCTGGCTGGATCCTGATTGCCAGATGGGACTGCTATAATTAGTCAAATCGCTAATGGTAGTGTCCTCCTATTCAGTATTCCTCTGGATATACTATTTAGGGACACTCCAACTGTGATACTAAAAGGAGACTTTGATGCGATTTTTGTGTTGTCCGAGCTGGTTGGGGACTGAAACGTGCCTGAAGCAAAACATCATTTTTGCATGGCTGCAATCACAGCCAATGGGCAATTAACCATAATATAGAGTAATGGTTTTAAAATCCTAAACTTGGGATAAACCCTCAATGCCCGAATACAATTCACCCAGAACTAGGAATAAATCCAGGCACAATTGCAGCCAACCTTCAATCATTTTTAAACGATCATTTACCCTGTTTATTGCCCTATTCATCAATAACCAAAGAAAGAACAAACATTCCGTTCGCCTATTTTTGCCAGATATCACCGTTAATGCCCTTGTCTTGCCTGGGGTTGTTATGATTGTAAAAAATAAGCGCATACTAGATAGCAAGAATAGCAATGAAGGAGATTGTAATGCAAGTACTCTATGATGAAAGAGTGGAAGCGCAAGATCCAAACCAATTTACTCGCAATATCTGGTATGGAGACGCAGAAATTTTTCATGGCGGCGAATCCGGAGAAAATATCCTTAATGGGGAGTTGCTAGAAATCTTGTGCAATGTAATAAGGGACGATTTGTCTAGCAATAGCCAAGACACCACAAAGACCAACTGGTATTTTTATGGGCGGAGGGCTTGCGAAGATTCCATCGGAGAAAAAATACGCCCAGCAATAATGGTAAGGGAAACTGAAGGGATATTCAATACAAATTTTACCATCACTGACAAGGATTTCGCTAGAAACCTCGATGCCATAATCGCATTCAAGTCGGAGATTGAGGCTCAGTTGACAGTATACCGCTAGACACGTAGAGGGAGGGTGAGGCGCTTTGTTGAGCCCCGACCCTTGCCCTTAATATGATTATCGAAAATTCTCAAAGCAAATGCCTCACCCATGATCGAAAAAAAAGTTATTTTACAGCATTTTGCACCACTAGGCGGTTAGCCAGCCCCAATTCAAGCGAAAGCGCTTGGCAAGCAAGTGCGATGCTAAATGGCGGGTAATTGACCCATTCTCTTGCCAAAAACGAATACCAGTATTATAATCAACAAGTTATTCATGATTTTAACGAGGTTGTTTTGATTAGAGAAGATTTGAGAAATATAGCTATTATAGCTCACGTAGACCATGGGAAAACCACGCTGGTTGACCAAATGCTCAAACAGAGCGGGGCATTCAGGGAAAACCAAGTCATTGCCGAAAGGGTGATGGACTCCGGGGACTTGGAGAGGGAGCGGGGCATAACGATCTTGGCAAAGAACACGTCTTGTTTTTACAACGGGATAAAGATCAATATTGTAGACACGCCTGGCCACGCAGACTTTGGCGGCGAAGTCGAACGCGTCTTGAAAATGGTAGCAGGCGTCCTCTTGTTGGTCGATGCCGCAGAAGGCCCAATGCCCCAGACACGGTTTGTGCTGGAAAAAGCGCTGTCATTGGACTTGTCAGTGATTATTGTCGTTAACAAAGTCGACAGGCCCGATGCACAAGTTGACAGGGTTGAAAATGATGTTTTAGAGCTGCTGATTGACCTGGACGCAACGCCTGAGCTGTTTGACAGCCCGGTAGTTTACTGTTCCGGGCGCGCGGGAACCGCCAGCTACTCGCCAAACGAAGAAGGAAAGGACCTGACACCATTATTTGATGCTATCGTTAACAATATACAACCTCCACAAGGGGATGAGGGCGCCCCTGCTGCTATGCTGGTGTCCTCAGTCGACTATAACGAATATGTGGGGCGGATTGCCATCGGCTCAATTGGAAGGGGATCAATAAGAGTCAATGACGAGATCGTAGTCTGTGACTACCATAAACCTGACCTTGCTAGAAAAGCCAAAGTAACATCCATTTTCCAATTTGAAAATATGTCCCGCGCTAATGTCCAGATGGCTTCTGTAGGCGACATCGTTGCAATATCCGGTATCGAGGATGTGAATATCGGCAATACATTATGCTCCCCTGGGCTGATAGAGCCCATCGAGTTTGTCAAGATTTCCGAGCCCACAGTGGAGATGTCGTTCTCGGTAAACAACAGCCCCTTTGCCGGCAAAGAAGGCAAATTTGTCACATCCCGGCAACTTGGGGAGCGGCTGACCAGGGAGCTGCTAAAGGATGTTTCCCTGGTAGTCGAGGCAACAAACGCCACCGACACTTTCCGGGTATTGGGCAGGGGAGAGATGCACCTGTCAATTTTGATTGAAACTATGCGCAGAGAAGGTTACGAGTTCCAAGTCAGCGCGCCCAACATCCTTTACAAAGAGATTGGCGGGACAATGTGCGAGCCTTTTGAAAGGCTTGTTGCGGATGTCCCCCAAGAAGCTGTAGGCAGTGTGATGGAAAAACTTGGCGCAAGAAAAGCCGAGCTTGCCACTATGTATCCCATTGGCAGCCGGTCTAGGCTGGAGTTTCTGGTGCCTTCCAGAGGCTTGTTTGGATACCGCAACGAATTTTTGACAGACACCCACGGCGAGGGCGTAATGAGCTCGGTTTTTGACAGCTATGGGCCGCTCAAGGGGGAAATCAAGAAGCGTTGGACAGGATCCTTGGTTGCCCATGAGATGGGGGACGCAGTGGCATATGGCTTGTACAATGCCCAAGAGAGGGGATCCCTTTTCATCGGGCCTGGCGAGAAGGTGTACGCCGGCATGGTGGTAGGCGAGTCTCCAAAAAGCGAAGATATAGTAGTTAATGTGTGCAAGCGCAAGAATGTGACAAATATCAGGGCTGCAGGCTCTGATGACGCCCTTAGGCTGGTTCCAAAGCGCCAGCTTTCTTTGGAGCAATGTATTGAGTTTTTAGCTGAGGACGAGCTGCTTGAAGTGACGCCCAATAGCTTGCGGATAAGAAAGCGCATCCTTGACCACAGCCAGCGCTTGAGGGAGCAATCCCACAAAAAGGGCGCTAAGAAATAAAAGCCGCAAATATTTAGACAGCCGCCAAAATAGGCGGTTTTTTTTGCGTATATATTAAATTTGTTTGCAATTATGTATGCATTTTTCAATCCTATACAGCATAGGGGCCTTAGATATGGGCCATTTGCGCTATGATCGTTGAAGATGGTTTTAAGGGCTATAGCTGCCAATTAAACTTTCATCGGTAAATGCAAAACATAATAAACGCCTTGTTTTTAAAGTGCCAGGTGTTGAGGATGTATAATCATTGCGGGGATAAAGGCAAAGCCCCTCTGGAGGGTGTTTTATGGATAGTGGCGACAATCCAAGCAAGCAACAATATAGAAAGCTTTTGCAGGTCACTGGCATGATCAAGAGGCTGCAGCCATGGAATTTTATGGAGCCCGAAGATATTGTGACTGTCAGGGTCCCAAATCTCGAAGAGCCGCTATATTGCCTCATTGCCGGTGGCAAAGAAAGCTTTTGCGTAGAGGTTTATCCCGGGCATAAAGCCTATAGCATCCGGAAACGCTTGTTGGCCAACTATAAAGGGCAAATGCCTAGCCATGCGTATCTTGCGAGAAATTGTTTGCTTGCCAGTTATGTGGCTGCAGGCGGGATCACACCCACTGCAGGAGCCGGGGATGATAGCCAGTGGATCAAGTTTCCGGGCACGGATGATTGGGTGCGCTACCATGTGCAAAAACCAGGGTATTTTGCCACCAACCTGACAAGCTGGCAGGCTGGCATAATGCTCTGCGCAGCCCAGAATCTCTATTTAGCCGCCAATCAAATCCAGGCAGGCGAGTTGGAAGTTGACTTTAATGGGGGCGAGACAGCCCTCTGCTATTATTCCGAGGTTGATAAAGCTTGGCTATGCGATTGCGCAGAGTTTCAACAGCCGGCTATCGAACTATCTCTTTTTATTGTGGAAGACAGCGGTTTGGTGGAAGACCTCAACAAAATGCGGCAAACAAGGCGCAGACTTGAGTTTGATATTTTATATGTGCCGGTTCCGTGCCTAGAAAAACATGGCGACAGGGTGATAGCGCCAAAATTGCTTTTGCTGCTGTCAAGGAGAAGCACAGCAGTGGCTGGCGAGTACTATGCCGAGCCTGACGAGGACATAACAGAGGCATTAATTGACCTTGTTTGCAAATACATATTTATGTACGGTAAACCGCTAGAAATTTATGTAAGGGATCTTGTGGTTGGAAGCCTTCTGGCCGACCTGTGCAAGAAGACGGGAATTGGCCTTGTCATTGGGGAAGAAATGGCTGCTATGGACTATTACGTGGATGTAGTCATCGAAGCTATCAACGAAGAAGGCATAGAGGGCTTTTTAAAGTGAAAAGGCCAATAGCTCCGATGAAGGAAGATGCAGGGGGGCAAGCTGAATAGTATAATTTTAAAATTTGAGAGTGGCAGATATGGATTATGGCGAGAATGGAAGCGCAATGCGACACGCGCCGACGATTAAACAATGGGAGAAGCTTTTTGTATTGGCAGCAAAGATCAAGGCGTTAGCCCCGTGGAACCAACTGTCTGAAGAGGATCTTGTCTCTGTGGTGTTTCCACATCTGCAAGAGCCGGTGTACTGCTCCATAATGGGCGGGCAAGATGGCTGTTTCGGAGTTGCTGTGTTTCCCGGGTATGCAGCCCTTGATAGCTTCAAAACCATGAGCAAGAATTATGATGGGGTTGTTCCATACAACGAGTTATATGAGGGAAACTGCCTTTTATGCAATTTTGGCGACAAAGACGAGATTGCGGAAGCAGACATGGAGATTTACGAGCAGCTAGGGTTGAAATTCAAGGGCAGCGGAAACTGGGTATACTTCAGGGCTTTGGAGCCTGGCTATTTGCCTTGGTCCCTGGACAGCCACCAAGCAGATTTCATGGCAGGCGTGCTGGAGCGGGTAATTGATGCTTGCGCTAGCCAAGGTATTCTTGGTTTTAGCAGCGATGAGACCTTGCTGTGTGTTTTTGATGGGCAGCAAGAGGTGTGGGAAAGCTCGGTTGTTGATTTTAAGCAACCTCCTGTGCGAGTTGATTTGCTAATGATAGATGATGATTTGATGGTTGAGAACCTCAATACTCTGGAGCAAACAGACATCGAGTTCGAGTTTGAGAGCGCAATAATCCCTCTTCCCTTTGTTGAAGAGGGGTATGATAGGCCTATCTTGCCAAGACTGCTTTTATTGGTGGATAGAAAAGAGGAGGCATTGGCTAGAATGAGCCTAGCCAAACCGGAAGAGGACCTTGCGGATCCTGTGATTGGCATGCTCGAAGACTACATATCAAAACAAGCAAGGCCGAAGCGGATATTCTCCAGGAACGTCCATACAGCCCGTTTGATTGCGGATCTATGCAATCTGCTCAACATCGACTTGGTCATCGGCGATGAGCTGCTTGCTTCGCAAAAGATTGTGGCAAACCTGATTGAGGAGATCGCAGGCAGCGGCACATAGACATCAAAGGCGTAAAAAAAACAGTTTGGGGCGCTAAGCGCTTCGAGAGATTTGTGCACAAACGGTCTTAATGCCTGTGCAATTGCAAAAGCTGTTTTGCGCATCTATCCTAAAAAAAAAGAGCCTTGACCGATTAATAACAAATTCCATGCCCTATGAATTGGGACATAAAACCTTCGGCAATATAAAGGGAGTCGGCTTGAATAATTGTTTCCAGCTCCCGCATTGCAATAGCCACTGGGGCTTTGATCCCATAACCCTGTTTCGTTAGCCCTGTCCAAAGATGTGGCTATGTTGCCCAATTCTTAATGATAATTATTTCTCGCTAAGCCGGGCAGGGGCTTTTCGCAATCCCTATGGCTAAACAAACCAAACTTTAAACGCCACCAATGACAAGGATATCCAAAAATCTGCTCCTAGATCTAGATGCCAATTTATCAACTTTTCATCTATTTTGCGGCAGGGAGTGGACAACAGTTTTGCATATTGGATTTACATGCGCGCAACATGAATAACCAATGTGCCGCCAAAGAAAAACACCATAGCCAAGCGAGCTGGGCTATGGTGTTTTTCTTTGGCGGCAAAGCTGTTCGTTTGGGCGCTTGCCCCTTTTTAGAGGGCCACTTATGGTTTGTAGGCCTCGCAGAACTCTTGCACTGCCAAGATGTTTTCTGGCTTGGCGTCGTTCCTGTATGTCATCATCTTGTTTTGGCCCATGATGAATCCTCCATTTGAGCCAAGCTCGTCAACAAGTTTTTTTGCTAGATCCAAGGCTTCCCCAACAGATTTGAGCCCCAAGGAAACTGTAGTCATGCCGCCGCAAAGGGCGACATTGGGCAGCAATTTGCGTAGCTCGAACAAATCGTCTTGTTCCGGTTGGATCATCAAGACGCCCTTGGGCACATCTTGGAAGAAATCAGCGAATGTTGTAATTTGCGCCTCAGAGAAGATAGTGAACTGCTTTCCTTTTTCTACGCAAATATCAAGCCATTTGCTCATGTATGGCTCCCAAGTGTACTTGTTGAATTGTTTGGGAGAGCAAATGGAATGCCCTAGAAATGCTGTGCTGCCTCCATAAATGGCATTTGGGCCCACTGGGTTGTTTATAAAAGTTTCGGTTTGGGCGTCGAGCCCAAAGTATTCGTGCATTGCCGCAAGCCCTTGCTCCAATCCTTCCGGATTTCTCCGCATGTCGATTGACAGCCCTTTGATGCCACGCATATGGCTGAAGAAAGTATCAAACGGTCCACGGAGAGATTGCGACGACTTTTGTGGTATACCGTATTTTTCAATAAAATCTTTGGCGACGCGGCTTGTGAATTGGGTATATAGATCGTATTCTTTGACAGCCTCGACAAACAGCTCAAGGCTGTTGGGGGCGTTCATAAGTTTTGCCTTGCGGGGCACAAGGGTTTCCCACATGAATTTGAGAGGATCTTTGGCAAGCTCTACATACTCGTCACCGCTCATGTTCTCATGGTCTTGGATGTTGAAAGCGCCCCGCTCGTCGTCGATCATATAGCGGTTGGCTTGGAATATGTCAGTTACCCTAAACGGGTTTCTGCCGCCTGTATAGTTGTAAAAGTCGAAGTTGTATTTTTCAACAAATCTAGTGACTGCATGGTACATTTTGTCGTAGTCATAGAGCGCGTCGCTGAGGAGATATCCAGCGTCGAGCACCATATATGTCCAATAATTCGAGTAAGTGGGTATCCTGCTTGTCTTCTTGAAGTTTGTAGCGTCCCGCACTAATTGGATTCTTTCTTGTAGAATGCCCAAATTGGCAACCTCATTTCTTTGATATTGTTATTTGTGCTCACTGGGTCATCAGTATTTGGAGAAAAGCGCGCAGGTAAGCGTCCCGGTTCTCCTCTGGGATGTGGCTCAGAAGCTCTTTGGCTGCTTCGTAGCCCTCTGGATAGTTGCCGAGCACAATTGTTGGTTCTGGCATTATAGTTCCTCCTTGCATTTTTTTGCATACCATTTTCCTGTCTCAAATGAAGGAAGAGGCAGGTTTGTCCAATATTGTTTATTAATTGTAACACAAAATATCTTATGATGATAGATATTTTTTCTGTGGTATATCGATTGGCTGAATGTATCTACTGCATGCTGCCAATGATAGATATATCCAACAGCGGTTTTGCTCCTATTGCTAAAAGTTTTAAAAAACGCGAACTCAAATGGGAAGAGCGAGCGGGCTTGGGTATCAAAAAGCTGGCGCACAGCTTATCCCGCCGCTTCTTCGACAGGCATTTCTGTGCGCATGCGATTATTTTCACTGCGGCTGACAAGAGGAGTTTCTCCCAGTTACTGTGTGTTCCATAACAAGAAGCTTTTTTTTGCCGCGTCTACAACTATATAATTCCAGGGAATTTTGGACAGGATCGGTGCCATGAAAATCTGTGGCCGACAACAGTTGCGTAAACAGCGCTTGCCAACATAAGCATGCCAATCGAGAGTATTTCCCCAAGATTGCTTTCTTGCACCTGCGCCAACATAGTCTGATTTTTGACATGTAGTCAGGCCCCACTTGAATTGTGGTAAAAAGCAAGCTGCCAAGCAATCATTTGGCAGACAATTTTGGGCATGAAAAATACAGGCAATTTTGCTGCCTGTATTTGGTTGGGCGCTGAATTGGCGAAGAGAAAGAAAAAAGGCTTTGGGTTTAACACAATGTGTTGGCGGCAGTCCAAAGCCTTTTTTTAACATGCCAATAATTGCACTTGAGCAACCCTTGGCGCGACAGTTGGCTGGTTTGCTAGCTGGCATGCATGTCGAATTGATCTAGTGCGCCTGTCTCGTTATTCCGCTGCGCCAACAAATATTGGGTTGGAGTAGAACCATAAATCTGAAAATGCCTTGTCTTCAGTATTCACGCCTTTTAGCGACTCTATTGGGTTGTCGATGGTCGGGTTGCCCTCTGCGTCGCAATTTGCCGTACCTTTGGCGTTGTTGGTGCCGCGGAGCCTGTAATACATCGGTTTATCCGTTTCAGGCAAAGTGAAGGTTACGCTGTAGCTTCCGTCGTTCTCTTTTTTAAACTCGCCTTTTTCGAATGTTTTTATAACCTTGGTAGTCGAAACGCTTTCTGTTTGGTAAGCAGCGGTCAGATAGTCCGTTGGGTTGGCTCTAGGGTCGTTTGCCGCTTGCGCGTCAGCATACTTGCTAGGTTTTGCCCCAACTTCCCCGGCTATTAAATCGATGTGGTCAACCTCAGGGGTGTTGCCGTTGTTGTTTTGGCTTGGGCTAGAGAATTTGATTGTGACTTTGCTCTCTTTGCCAGCTGCAGGAGACAAATTCTCCCCCATCGTTGCCGTGACGCTGCCATCGCTTATATGGAAGTCCAAGGAATCGATCAAGTCACCAAGCACAACAAAGCTGTTGCCACTGCGCATGCCGTCCAGGATGCCTTGGTAGTCCTTTGAGTATGTATATGTATAGTTCTTGCTGTATTGCCCTGGCCAAAAGTCAGGCTCGGAGCCTTCAAAGCTCTTTGATCTTTCTGAATCCACATGGAAATCGGAATTCCCAAAAGCCCAGAAACGCCTTCCTTCAGACAGGAGCGCATCCCATAGCCCTCCGACCTGGGCTAGCATGTAGTCAGCTCCTCCATAAGTGCGCGCTTTGGCTACGCCGTTCAGGATAGCTTTTTTGTCTGTCTCGACTTTTGTTTGGTCAGTGGCTTCTGGAAGGTTTGCGATATACGCGTCGACAGCTTCATCCAAGGAATTATACGAATTGCCCTCACTGTCTTTTGTATTGATTGTCACAACTTTTTTCTGGTATGTGTCGTAGAAATTCATGTATCCTAAACCGCCTCGGAAAGCGGAAGCCTGGTGGCCAGGGAGAAGCTCTGCGCCAAAGCAGACATCGGGTGCGATATCATTGAATTCCCTAAAATCTGATGTGCGGTAGGCTAGCGCCCGTGAAGGGTGGTTAAGCAGGAAATAGCTCGTTTGCCTATGATTATCTTGAAGCCATTTGGCGCCATCCAAGGCTCCGTTATGCCTGTTTGTTGAAAGCGTTGTTGTGAGGTTGGCCTTTACATTGGCTGCATTCTCTTTTTTTTGCTCAAGCGTGCCCTCGCCAAACACTTCGGCCATAACCTCTTTGCCGTCATTGCCAATTATCACATTGCCGCTTGCATCCTGGTCGGCTTCTTTGGCAAATGTGGTTTTCCATTTGTTATCAGCCGGATCTAAATACGCCTCGAATTTTCCGTCTAGTTGCCTGCCTTGGGCGTATTTTATCATCTGCTCGATACCGTTAATGGCTACCGCCTTCTCTGTGGCCTCAGTCTCAAACGCGTCGAAGTTGAAAGCCTCGGTTGCGCCGTCAAACAGGTAGTCAAATTGTGATAGGGCCTTTGCCACATCTGTTGAGTCTCCAACAATGCCTACGCTCGCATGCTCGTGTGTTGGCACATTCCACTCAAAGCCCGAGAACTGCAACAATCCCTCCAAAGCCGCGTCATTGCGGTTGGCGTTGATCATGTCCTCGCCGATGCCTGCGATTGTGCCCCAGCGGGGCATTACAGTACTGACGGTCTTGCCTCGGTCGGCGCCTTCGCTTCGCCCAAGGGCAGTTGATCCGCCGGTTTGGGCACCTGAAGGCCATGGCATGCCATTTTCGTCCAGTGTGCCCTTTGACCCGCCGCCATGGTCGCATGCGCCGTACCAGTCAAGGCCATATTGTTTTGCATGGGCTGCTACTTCAGAAGCCATGTAAAACCCGTCGGACAGATATGTGTGGGTATGGAAATCGCCTTTAAGCCACATGCCATTTTTAGTGGAATTGGAGGCTGCAGGTGCGCAACTTGCCAGCAAGCATATTGCCAGCAGTGCACCAGTAAATCTCTTGCAAGAGTGTTTTTTTAGCATAAATTCCCTCATTCAATAAATAGATTTTGTCTTGTCCAGACTATCGAGCATGCAAATTGCCCATGCCAATAGATTCCTTAATAACCATACAGTTTGAATGTAAAATTTAATGCCATACTTTTGTAAAATTTATTTTACCTCCATATCAGGGCAGTTAGAAAATGCAAGCAATAAGCCATCAGGTTGCCATTTGATGGGATTTCTAATAGGCAGGATTTGTTGCGTAGTAATCGTAATAATTAGGTGATAGTCGGAAATCGTGTTTGAAAAATCAATATCGTGGCTAGTTATCTCCCTTGGAAGCTCAAACAAAGATTCGATTTGCAAAGCTGACTATATCGTCGCTGATATATTCAAAGTCCATGCCCTCTGGATATCCCTGTGGCCGCGCCAACGCGCGCACATGAAACAAGCTTGCCACGCAAATGCAAAGGGACGCCTTAATAATGGTTTTCTTCTTTGTCATATAGTTAACCTTCATCCTCACTAATTTAAACTATAGGGGGTGGCACAAAACCCCCTTTTTACACCTCATTGGATAGCAATTTATGTATAGTTTATAATTGAAATTACTCTCCTCAAATTATGCAAAATGGCATAAAGATGGATTATCGTCTTGTTTCTTTTCAACCCGACCATCGTGAGCTTTTTGCCTTTCAGATTATATTTTATGAATCCGTTTGGCGATTCGCATTTGTTTGCCCTGTGTGAGTATATTTCCATGCCCTCAACGCTGGCCATTGCGCTTGCCGCTATTTTTAGCGCTTTGAATTCATTCAGGTTTATCAAAATGCTTTTGTTTTTAGTTTTAGGGCAGCATTTATATTTGATCTCACAACCATCACAGCTTTCGGATTTGAACCTTTTTGCGGCATCGGAATCCTTGTGCTTGGTTTCAACCAGTGTCCTTCCTGTTGGGCAAGTAAGCGACTTTTCGTTTTCTGGCAGCTCAAAGCTGCATTCGTTTATTATTGATTTTGAGTTTTCGACTTTTCTTGCCCTTGTTATCGGGACAACACCTTTGCTTACAAATTTCTCCATGATTTCTGGAGTCCCATATCCTGCGTCAACGGCAAAATTCTTTGGGAGGTGCTTTTCTATCGCAAAATCGACGATATCCGAAAACGCCTCCGAGTCCGGGTTTTTGTTGGAAATGTAACTGTGCACGATGATCCCATGTCTGCATTCTGCAACAAACTGCACATTATACCCGGCGATAAAACTCTTGTTTTTATCTTGCATTATTACGCAGCCCCCGTCAGCCCTGCCATAGGAATTGCGCTTTAATCCGGCAAGTTTTGACGCTCTAAGCCCATTTTGCTGCAGTTTCTGGGTTGCCAGGGCTTTCTGCTCGGCGCTCGAGCCCGCAGAGTCTAGGACACCGCTCCATTTTTCGTTCGAGCGCTTTAAATTCTTGCCGGTGATTATTTTGTGCCTGCTGTTGTCGGCTTCAAATACTGTGCCGCCGCAATAAAGCGCCGACGGGTCTATTTCGATGCCGATATCATCAATGGACCTCAAATGCTTTTCAAAAAGATCTTCTATGTGCCCGTCCAAAATTTCCAGCATCCGGGAGAAAGAGGCTCTTCCTGGATAGTGGTGGATGCCATGCGAAAGAAACTTGAATTCAGAGCCAATGCTGTCATGTTTTTGCAGTTGTCTTATTGGAATGTCGCAGTGCAAAGAATACATGTGCATCTTCAGGATAATCCTGTCATCCAGCGCTGGCCTGCCGCCAATGATAGCGTTCGATTTTTTATAGCCGGCAAAATATGACAAGTCAATGTTGTCAATGAAATAGTCAACCAGCGCGCACATCGGCGAAATACTGCTTGGCTCATATCCCGTGAAAATTACACACTGGAAATCTTTCGATTGAAAAAACGGTGACGCAATGTTAGAATTGTCTCGGCTTATAGCCATAATAAAAACTCCTCGTATCTTTTTTGTATTGACATCAAAAATAGTACATGGAGTTTTTATTATTTGCAAGAACATATTTATTCTACAGATTTATTTTTTAGTCATTTTTATTCATAATCGAGACGTCGTCAAGGGGTTTTGTGCCACCCCCTATATCATTTAAGACAAATGTATGGTTCCATATCGCTTAGACCCGTTGGATCCGCTGCTTTGAATGTATACGACTTTAACGAGCGAATCATAATTGTACCATTGCCGGCTACAGCCATACCAGTGGTCAACTATGTGTAATTCTTTGTAGTATTCATCATAGGCATCGGCCACAACTACGTGCCCAGAGCCATATCCGACCTATCCGACCTGTATACCAAAGGACCGGCCAGCTGCAATATGAATTTGGCTGCCCGAAAACCCTATGGCTCCCATAACCCTCCAGGAAGTGCCGCTGGCATAGTTAAGCGCCTTGACTGTTTCAGAGTTGCTTTCTTCTTGGTTTGGAGGTGAGGTTTTGTTCTTGACATACTCTACTATTGCATATTGGTCTATGTATCTATTTGGGGCGACTTTCCGGTCTATCATCTCCGAACTCGCAGCCCAACACAATTCATCGTATTTGTAAAAGGTGTTATTACTGAGGAGTATTTGTAGTTGACGACTCGATTCACTGTCGCATAGGCAACTGCTGACGGCATAGTGACCGTGCATCTAGCGGATCTGCCGCCCGCTGCCGCTGTGATGGTTGCGGTGCCAGCGGACTTGCCCATCACAACACCGCCGCTGCTGACTGTCACCACAGCCGTGTTGCTCGAGCTCCAGGACACCACCTTGTCTGTCGCGTTTGAGGGCGACACGCTCGCGGTTAGCTCATTGTACGTCCCTTTGGGAAGAATTACTGTCGCTGGAGAGACGGTGACGCTTGTTAAAGGAACAATCGAACCTCCCCATTGTAGGAGATGCGCAGCTCAGGCTTGTACGGGGACGGGGCATCAGAGGAGTACCGCGTGTGCCAGATGCTGGTGTTGGACTCGTTGGTGTCCTTGATTGTGAAGCAATAGTTTGCGGCTGGGTTGTTCGCCCACTGCTGCACAATCGGCGTCACCGACATTTCATACCAGTTGCTGCCGCTGTGCGCCGCCTTGGATGACGCTGACACCGTGCTGTATTGCGGTTTTAAGTTCCATGTGGCGGTGTAGGCGATTTCGTGGTCCTTGACAACCTGTCGTCCCACAAGGTCCCAGGCGTGGAGGAGGCAATTGAGGCGGTTGGCGCCAAATTATTATACTTGCCGCCATACTCGCCAGATTACAACCTGATTGAGCTGATGTGAAGCAAAATTAAGTCATATGTGAGAAAAGCGCTAATAGACACGCTAGAAGAGCTTATTCAAGCCGTTGGTGACGCATATAGATCCATCACCACAAGCGACATCAACGGATGGATAAACCATTGCGGTTATTATTTATCATTGTGAGGTTAGCTATAGATTGGCTGCCACAATGTTTGCTGCATGAAAGTATTAAAGAGCGCTGCCTTTTTTCGGGATAAAAAGGCTTGACATGTCTACGCCTTCTAATTCAAGCAATTTTATTTTCATATGAATACCGCCTGCAAATCCTGTCAAACTGCCATTTGAACCAACAACCCGGTGGCATGGAATAATAATTGATATGGGATTATGCCCGACAGCCCCGCCAACCGCTTGGCTTGACATGCTTTGCCTGCCCATATTCACCGCCATTTGTTTTGCGATGTCGCCATATGTCGTAACATTTCCGTATGGTATTTCACGAAGGATTTTCCAAACCGATTGGCGAAACGCTCCGCCGATCGGAGCTAATGGCAACTCTGAAATATCTGGTTTTTTTCCGGTAAAATATCTGTTCAACCATGTTTTTGCAGTGTCAAAAATAGGCATATCATTGTTTTCTGTAATAGCTTCGGGTAGGGTGTCTCCGTGGTATTTTTGGCCCTCTGTCCAAAGCCCGACAAGATTATCCCCACAACATGCGAGTGTAATCTTTCCAATTGGCGATGAATAAGTAGTTGAATAATACATTTTGCCTCCTTATAATGTGTTCCACAAATTAACAGTGGCATAGCTGCGCCACGGCCGCCATGCTTCAGACATTTCCAATATTTCTGAGGATGTGTAGGGCTGCAATGCTTTTTTTACACCTGCGTCTTTTTCAAGAAAAGAGTCAGGCCATTCCATGGAACGCATGGCAATGTATTGTGCCGTCCAGCTCCCTACACCTTTGATTTTCATCAACTTTTTCATTTCTTCTTCTGGTTGGGCGCAAAGGCTGAAAACTATTTCACCTTGAATAAACGCTTGTGCCAGTTTGTAAATCGTATTTGACCTCGTAGAAATCACGCCTAACACGCCGAAATTATCTGTAATATTTTCACCCATAGCAGCCACCTTTTCAGGTGTTGGAAAAACATGAGTCAAGCCCTCTATTCCTGTTTGAATAGGAGTGCCGTAAGAATTAACTATTCTTGCCGCCAACGTGCTAGCGGCCTTAACTGTAATTTGCTGGCCGAGTACCGCCCTCACAGCCATTTCAAAAGCGTCGAAGCACCCTGGCACCCGGGTTCCCAATACGCAAAAGCCGGGATGAATATCGTTCATGGCATGCAGTTTCTCATATACAGCGCAAGGGTCGCAGTATAAGTCAAACAAATGCTTTATTCGCGCCAATACCTGGGGTAGCACCGGCAATAAGGATTCACACACAGTGACGTTTAATGTGTTCTTTTTATCGTTATGCCCCACCACCACCCAACCGCATAGCTTTTTGCCCACTGCGTTTTCCAAACGAACAGTGCGCATATATTCATTGCTTTTTACAATCTCGACCCCTTTGATTGCCCGCCCGGCAAGAAATTGGAGCATTTTGTCCCAATGGTAAGGCGGGCGATAGCCCAAAGCCAGTGTTATGCCACTGCCCGTCTGTTTTTTCTCAGACATTTTTTTTCGCAATGCTGTGGGCGCAAGGTTGTAATGCTTTTTGAATAAATCGTTAAAACGCCGCAAGCTGCCAAACCCGGCAGCCATTGCAACGTCTAATATGGATAAGTTTGTATCTGTAAGCAAGTTTTTAGCGAGGAGTAATCGGCAAGTTTGTAAGTACTGAACGGGGGGCACGTTATATTCAGCTGTGAATACACGCCGCAAATGCCGGTCCGTGCAACCTAGCAGACTAGCCAGCTCATTTAAACTTTGCCCACTTTGGCAGTGTTCCTCTAGCATTCTCGCTGCCCGGTGGGCCAAATTGGTGGTGGCATCTGATATAGAAGAGCCTGGGGCAAGTTCTGGCCTGCATAAAAGACAAGGGCGATATCCAGCTTGTTCCGCCTCGGCTGCGGTTCGATAAAAAGTGCAGTTTTCACTTTTAGGCTGTTTTGCCCAGCATACCGGGCGGCAGTATATTCCTGTAGACGAAACCCCTACAAAAAAACGTCCATCAAATCGAGTGTCTTTTGCCTTGAACGAGGCATACAGGTTGGTATCGTTTTCTATCGTAATCACCGCCTATAATTGTGATTAGGTTTATTATATCATGTTTTATGGAAAACACTCGCTGTTTTCGGACATGGAAATTTCAGTGTTGTTCAAAATTATCAAAAACATTATTCTACTTTCAGGGAAAAGATGTCGTTTTGTTATGTTAATAAATTAGAATATGTACCAATGGCTTCAATGCGGAGAAGAGCACTATACGCGAGCAGGATATGGCGTTCCACATCCTCCGCTCATCTGAAGTCTCTATCAACCTCTCTCAAAACGTTCAAGTTTGAATGGCCTGTTAAGCCCGCATTCGGGCTGCTACAAATATATATTACGAATCTGAAAAAAATCGTCAGACAGAATAGCTGTTCCAATATAATTAACGTGAGCTCGAAGAAATTTACAACTAAACAATGGCTGGGAAGTTTGTGTTTTTGTCGCAAGTTTAGCCCGTGGCATATGGATCCCGTCATCACTCCGCTTACGCCAACTATGAGATGGGCCATTGAAGGGAAAGACATCCATGCGATGTTGCCGTGCCTTATGCAGCATATGGGGCATCCATCATTAGAAAGCGCATATTGCTGCATCCACCTGGCTCCTGATTGCTTCGCGCAGTGCCCGGCTCCCGCTTCATCCATGGAATGCTTGATGCCGGAGGTTGAAGGCTATGGAATATGAAAGGGCAAAGGATCCAGGCTTTTGGACCTTGGCGCGGAATTGTCTCCATGATCACATGCCGCCAGCCAGGAGCCTGCCAGGCAAATCTATCGCGGCATTTAAGCAGCCGCTCAAATCTTGCTTGGAATACGTGGATGGATGTATGCGTTTAATGGATGGGGATGCCACATTTGATGTGTCCACTAGAGAAAATGCAAAGAACTATATTATGTGGCTCAAAGGCAAAAACTGCTCTCCGGGGGGCATCAGCCTCAAACTGGATGTCCAGGCGGCAAAACTTGCTTTCGATAAGCTCGGGCAGGATTTCTGGATTTACAACTATAATTTCATCTATGCTGTCCTCTTGCAAGCCAAGGGAGCAGGCGACAAGGTTCTTTAGCAAACCATGGTTCCTGGTCAGGAGCATTTTGAACAATATGTCGCTTTTGAACTTGTACTTCAGTTCTGCCATATATAGTATTATCCTATAAGGATATAGCATAAAATAGACTAAAAGAGCAATCAGCTGCTAATAGAAATGGCTTAGAATAGCCATTTCTATTAAATTAGACACAATTGGGAGCAATGCAAATAAAAGTTGGATGGGGTAGAAGTGGGGTAGTACCATGAACCTATTTGGAGTGGAACTCTCCTCAGTCCCTTGCCCCCAGTCAGTGAAATCAAACGGCATCATACATCAGGCTGTTCTAAATCGCGTTGCAGTTGTTTGATTTCGAGCAAAGACAATCCTGTCCCTTCACTTATTGCTTCAAGTGAAAACCCTAGTTTCAGAAATTTTTTAGCTATTTCCTCGGATTTGCGTTTCTCAGCATTTCTAAGGGCATTTGCCTCGTCAAACCTTATCCTTTCCCTCATTCGCTCCAGCTCCCTGTACTCGGCTGAAGCAGTTATCTTCTTGTAACCATAAAGCGCCTTGTCCACAATATCCACCTCATTTTTGATGCTTTCCAGTTCCGCCAATTCCTGCTCGCTCTCGACGCGTAATATCTTAAGCCAAACCTGCATGTCGTCTGCCATGTCAATCTCTTCTGGCAGCTTCCCCATTTCATAAAAGTGCATTGACATTCTATCGGAAAGCAGCTCATGCCGCTTTAGCTCAAGCCATGCGAACTCAGAGTGTATTTCATTTCATTTGCTGCAAACAGCTTGAAATCGATGATGCTTATCAAAATACAGAGCGGAGCCTCAATATAGTCTAGCCCAGATTTCAGCGACTCGACAAACATCTACGAGACATAGAACATGGCACGCTCTTTTAAATTGCCTTCGTTTGCGACTTGCAACTCGATGTCAATATGCTTACCGCCAACAACCATGTTGATGTCCAGGCGGCAAAACTTGCTTTCGATAAGCTCGGGCAGGATTTCTGGATTTACAACTATAATTTCATCTATGCTGTCCTCTTGCAAGCCAAGGGAGCAGGCGACAAGGTTCTTTAGCAAACCATGGTTCCTGGTCAGGAGCATTTTGAACAATATGTCGCTTTTGAACTTGTACTTCAATTCTGCCATATATAGTATTATCCAGTTTACATATTTGCTCTAATTATACCATAGATAGAGAGGCAAAGAGACGCTCCGCAAGCAAGCTTCAATCCACCGCGATAGCTTGAAAAACAGCGACAAAAAACTGTAAGGGGTAGGATGGTGTCAGATAGTCATGAAAAGGACGTTTTTAAGCCAAAAAAAGGCGGAGAAGGAGGGATTTGAAGAAAGGATACACCATAAAACAGGCTAAATAGGGCAATTGTTGACTTAAAAAAATGGCTTAAAATAGCCTTTTTCATTATATTGGGCACAATTGCATGCAAAGCAAATAAAAGCTGTATGGGGTAGAAGTGGGGTGGAAAATTGTGAAGCCTGAAACACTTTTCCACTATTTTCAATGCAAGTGCGGGCAAAGCAAACAATGATTCAAACCACTACTGCAAATAGAGCTTTAGTCTCGTATTTGCTTGAACCTATTTGTGGTCCGTATGGATTTTACAGGTCAAACGGGATCATAAATCTGGTTGCCTTGATGCGCGTTGCAGTTGTTCGATTTCGAGCAAAGGCAATCCAGTCCCTTCACTTATTGCTTCAAGCGGGAAACCAAGTTTTAACAATCTTTTGGCTATTTCCTCTGAGTTTCGTTTTGCAGCCTTTCTTTCAGCATTTCGAAGGGCATTTGCCTCGTCAAGCTTTATTGTCTGTATAATGGGTCTAAAACCCTCGCCTTCCAGGCGAAACCTTTAGGTCAACTTGCAAGATGAATTGTTTTCAGCCGATTTAGTAATACTAAATCG
>Ga0082212_10001381_pt1 | contig 35726 bp, 36 predicted proteins | sample TergutNt197P3_FD_71548 | JGI IMG/M metagenome (GOLD analysis project Ga0082212, IMG submission 71548) | Neocapritermes taracua P3 segment gut microbial communities from Petit-Saut dam, French Guiana - Nt197 P3 | ecosystem: Host-associated > Arthropoda: Insects > Digestive system > Gut ...
AGCACATCACCGGTAGAGATATGCGCCAGGTTAAAATTCTTTTTTATCAAATCGCTTTGCGTTCCCTTGCCTGACCCCGGCGCGCCGAAAATAATGATGTTAAGCATACTTTTAATGATTAATGATTAATATTCAATGAATTATTCTACAATTTTATAAATGTTTCGGGTTGTACGTCCCAATCCATCGTAATCAAGTCCAAAACCGACAATGAAATCATTTTCTATTTCCATTCCTACATAATCCGGTTTTAGGTTACACTGGAGGGCTTGCGGTTTGAAAAGCATCGTTGCAAGTCGCACATCTTTTATGCCGTCTTCCCTGAGTCGATTCATTACATATTGCATGGTTAGTCCTGAATCCACGATGTCTTCGAGTAAAATATACGGGCGGTCTTTGTTTTTTTGGGGAATAGGTAACAGTTCCTGTACAATTCCTGTGGATTTAGCGCCATGATAGGAAGAATAGGCGGCGAATGTCAGCTCGCAGACGGGCGATAGTTTACTCATCAGCTCCGCCACAAACATATATGCGCCATTAAGGATACCGACAAAAAGCGGATTTTTACCATCCAGATCACGGCGGATGGCATCCGCCATTTTTGAAATAGCGCCGACAATCTCGCTTTCCGGTATGTACAATTCAAATGTTCTGTTGTACAATGTAATTTGTTTTTCTACCATTCTTACGTCAGTTTCGTGTGGCAAAGTTACAAATAATTCATAATTCAAAATTCAAAATTCAAAATTTATTTTATTCTACATTCAATTTACATTATCTTTGCAGCGTAAATTATACATAATAAATTAATACTTACTTATGAAACAGATTACTTACATTTTAATGGCGCTTATATTTATGAACATGTCATGTATAACCAAAACGAACAAAACGGAAACACAGGATTCATCCTGTGAAGTCAGGCTGATTACACTTGATCCCGGACATTTCCATGCGGCACTGGTTCAAAAAACCTCTTATCCACAAGTATGTAACAATGTTAATGTGTACGCGCCTGCCGGCGACGATCTACAGGAGCACCTCAAACGAATTGACGGTTATAATACACGCGACGATTCGCCAACCGCATGGGTAGAAAACGTATATACAGGTACGGATTTTCTGGAAAAAATGCTGCTTGAGAAGAAAGGAAATGTAATGATGACCGCAGGGAATAACGGTAAAAAAACCGCCTATATCAAGGCGACTTTGTCGGCAGGAATAAACGTTTTAGCCGATAAACCGATGGCAATCAATGTGGATGGTTTTACGATGCTTCAGGAATGTTTTGAAATAGCCAGACAGAAAGATTTGGCGCTTTATGACATCATGACGGAGCGATTTGAGATTACTACCATCCTTCAAAAAGAATTTTCCATGATTCCGGGCGTGTTTGGCCAGCAGCAGGCTGGTACGCCTGATGACCCGGGCATCGTGAAGGAAAGCGTACACCATTTCCTGAAAACGGTATCCGGGAATCCGCTGATACGGCCTGCATGGTTTTTTGATGTCGAACAGCAGGGTGCAGGCATCGTTGACGTAACGACGCATCTTGTCGATCTTGTCCAGTGGGAATGTTTTCCGGGACAGATCATCGACTACACAAAGGATATTGAATTACTGGATGCAAACTATTGGGATACGCCCATGACGCTTGCCGAATTTCAAAAGGTAACAGGCAGCGGGGCTTTTCCCGGTTTTCTGCAAAAAGACGTACGCGATGGCATCCTGCATGTTTATTCCAACGGCGACATCACGTACAGGATAAAAAATGTATGCGCCAAAGTATCCGTGATATGGAACTACACTTTTCCTGAAGGCGGCGGCGATACCCATTATTCGATTATGAAAGGAAGCAAGTCGCACCTGATCATCGAACAGGGACAGGAACAGGGGTATAAACCTGTTTTAACGATCAAACCTGTGAAAGGAACCGAACTGGATTCATTCGAAAAAGAACTGACCGAAGCGCTGAAAACGATAACGGCAAAATTTCCGGGCATATCTTTATCCAAACAAACTGAGGATTCGTGGACAGTTGAAGTACCGGCAAGCTATCATAACGGCCATGAAGCGCATTTCGGACAGGTAACGGAAAATTTCCTGAAATATCTTTCTGAAAGCATGATGCCCGAATGGGAAGTCCCCAATATGATTACCAAATACTATATTACGACCAGCGCTTTGGAAATGGCGAAACGGAAACGTTTGTAATCTTCACTGTACAAACCGGATACATACAGGCTGGTCGACCGGTATGGTTTTGCCTGAATCTGTTAGTAGGCCGGTTTGTTTATTAATGTTGAAAATTTGGATCATGCCGCTGTCTTTACAGGCGACTAACATCACATTGCCGTCGGGCGTAATGGCGAAGTTTCTGGGATGCCTGCCGGTCGCATGATATCCGATCCGTTTTAGTGTGCCGTCCCCGTTCACTGAAAAAATGACGATTCCATCACCTTTCAGGCGTGTCGAAGCATACAGAAATTTCTCGTCAGGCGAAAGGTGAATATCGGCGCTCCCACCTGCCAGAAGGGTGTCGGCGAGTATGGATTGTTTCAATGCCAGGTTATTATCAGCACCAAGTGAAAGCACGGAGACCATTCCTGACAGTTCATTAATGAGGTAGGCAAATGTATGTTTTTTATTAAAAATGATATGACGCGGCCCGGAACCGGGTTCCATCTCAAAAGAAGATGATTTGGTAAAAATCAAATTAATATCTTTTGATTGACCCTGAGAGGGCGCTATATCAATTTTATGAATTTTATCTGTACCCAGATCAGTAGCGAAAATAGCTTTATTATCAGGCGTTGCTGCTATACAATGGAGGTGCGGACTCGTCTGACGCCTCGGTACGATGCTTTGTCCTTCGTATGTAAAGCTGATTTGTTGGTCTGCCAAGCTACCATCTGCAGCTATTTGAACGATTGAAACTGTACCGCTACCGTAGTTTGCAGTAACAACTGATTGGGTATGTTCATGGTACAGGATGTAGCAGGGGCCTGCTTCGATTTGTTTATTATTCAAAAAACGCAGCGTTCCGGCGTCTTTGTTAAATGTGAAAGCGCTGATGGACGATCTGTTTCCGGATTCACTGACCGCATAAACGAATTTGTGGTCGGGTGAAACCGTCAGATACGACGGATTGTCGATTTCAACCTGACTGAGCGGTTCGTAAGTCAGGTCTACGGTATTAATCCGGAAAGTGTAGACGCCAACGCTACTCCCGCCGGTATAGGTTCCGACAAGCATTGTCAGTGTGGACGAATCGGGGCTACATGCCTGCATGCAAAAATGACTAAGCATAATTGACAAAAAAAAGAAAATGCGTTTCATATTTCTAAGGTTAATAAATCAATCTGAATAAAACAGCTACTGAATGATAAATTTTGAACTCCAGCCGGTTGAACTGCAAACAATCAGCGCTCCTTTCGGAAAATTGGATGCATCAATCTGGATGGAATAACCGTTTTTACGAATGTTGGCAATACGTTGTCCTGTCAATGTAAATACCTGTATCTGTTCATCATTCGTTTGATTGGAAATTTGAAGAACATTTCCTAAAACAGTTATCATATTATCCGAAGTGATGATTTCGTTTGAAACCGTACTATGGGTTTGAAGAATATCTTCCAATATCTCAACATCCGTCGCCATCTTTCCCCACACCACATCAAGTATTACATCCGGATTTTCAGGGTCGATAACAGTAATATACGGAAGTGTTATTAGGTCCTGATCGGACATAAGCGTATTGATATGTACTTCCGAAACATCGGAACTGAACCATAAGACATAACTTTCCTCCAATAATTGCATTAGAGGCTCTGAAGCAAGTTGTTTCATTACTTTTTTACTGTTAGGGGATGTCGATTTCCCTACAAATTTAAAGATGTTCCTACCCTGTTCTTTTGCTAAATTAATAACTTCGCTTTTGTCTTCATACCATTCTAATTCCTGACCGGCAAGCATGTCGGGAGGGGTGATCGCTTCCAAAAATTCCTGAATTATGACCTCATCCTTATCTCTTTTACTTTCCGGGGTCCAGTAAAATGTAAAGTCTTCATCCGGATCATCGGGGTTAATCACACAAATAATCGGGAATAATGTGGATACTCCTGATTTTTTGGCAGCTTCATAATCGGCAATATATAGTTCGACAGAGGATAAGTCCCGTTTCGTCCATACATATCTTCCGTCAAGATCAACAGCTGGCGGCAACACATAGTAAGGCTCAAACCATGTGTAATAATTATCATCAATTATCTTTCTATGAGGACCCGACGGATCATTGAATATCTCAAAAGACGCCCTGCAGTGAGCGCAGTAGTATCCAGTGTTTCCTACAAACAACAGAACAAATCGATCCTGTGCTTTTGCCATGTTAAATATTTCCTCCTTATCTCCCTCATTCCAGACCAGATCCTCTGCAAAACTGAAAATAGTATTGGAAAGCAAGATGAGAGAGGATATCGTTATTACTGTTAGCCGTTTCATTTTTTTCATAGGTGTATAATTTTAAATTTCAAAAACACCGCAAAGATAACCATTTTCTCACAATCCGGAAATAAAAAACATTTTATTTTCAAAGGCGGATATTTTTTTCAGGCACACTTTGTAATTTCCGTTTTTTCATCTAAATATGCAGAAAAAATTAATGATTGTTGATAATTTTGGTACTCCAACCGGACGAACTGTAAACAATCAGCGCTCCCTTCGGAAAGTGTGACGCATTAATTTTGACGGAATAATCGTTTTTACGAATGGACGCTATCCGCTGTCCGGTCAGGGTATATATTTGTATTTGTTCGTTATTGAACCGGTTATCTATCTGAAGGATATTTCCCGAGAAAAACACTTTATTATCCGAAGCGACGATTTCGTTTGATACAGCATAGGGTAGCAGCATTTCTTCCAACGCCACAACATCCTGATATCCATATGTTTCATTAAGATTATCATCCGGTTCATCCGGATTGATGATGGAGATATAAGGAAGCGTATTTGGCGGCGTCGGGGCATAAGTTGTAAGAGGTAGTTCCGTGATGTCCGAACAGAGCCATAAGATAAAATTATCTTCCAGCATTTGTTTTAGAGGTTCTTCAGTAAGCTGCTTCATAACTTTTTTACTGTTGGGGGATGTGGCTTTTCCTACCAGTTTAAGGATTTTTTTGCCCTGTTCTTTTGCCAATTCGAAAACTTCATCCCTGCTTTCATTCCACACTAACGTTTGACCGGAAAGTAAGTTGGGAGAATTGATCAAATTAAGCAGTTCACTAACTGTTCGATTCCCCGAATTCCAGTAAAGTTTATAATCATTATCCGGATCATCCGGATTTATTACAGCAAGAATTGGCCTGTTAAAACCATTATCCGCTGCAATATTCGCAGCATCAAATTCGTTCATCCACGCCCTGATATCTTCTCTGTTTTGCCATATGTCAAGATTATTATACCAGGTAACATAATCTTCTTCAATAATTATTTTGTGATCGCCTTCGGTATTGAAGTTAATGAGTGAATTTCGGCAATACAAACAACCCGGGCTTCCTCCAAACATTAAAACAAAACGATCCTGTTCCTTCGCCAGGTTGTAGATAGTTGCTTTACTTCCCTCATTCCATATTATATCATCTGCTGTACAGAAAAAAACGCTTGAAAACAGCAAAATGAAAGCTATCGTAGCAGAAGTCAGACTTTTTAGATAATTCATAGGATAAAATTTTTAAGTATTTATATATAAACCGGTAATTATTAGTGTAAAACAATATTTCAACGTTATGAAAAGTCACTGCAAATATACGAATTATTTTCAAAATAGTCTATCTTTGCGGTAATTTTTAGGATGGTTCAAAGAAATGACGATGCGTACAAAATTCAAGATAGAAGTTCCGTATGAAGAAAAAAAAGTACTCCTTCATACTTGTTGCGCGCCCTGTTCGTCAGCCATTGTGGAATGTCTTATGGCTAACAGCGTGCAACCTACATTATTCTATTATAATCCGAACATATTTCCCGTTCAGGAATATGAAAAGCGCAAAGCAGAATGTATTCGCCATGCGCAGCTGCTGGGACTGCATTTTGTGGATGCCGATTATGATCACGACAGATGGCTGGAGGATATAAAAGGTTTGGAAAATGAACCTGAACGCGGAGCGCGTTGTTTACAGTGTTTCAAGCAGCGGTTAATGGCAACTGCCATCCATGCTGATGAAAATGGTTTCAAAGTTTTCGCCACAACATTGGCTACATCCCGCTGGAAAGATTTGAAGCAGATAGAAGCAGCCGGCGCATCTGTTGCCGCCCTGTTCCCGAATCTTGTTTTCTGGGCGCAAAACTGGCGAAAAGGAGGTCTGCTGGAACGCCGTAACGAACTGATACATAAGTATGGTTTCTATAATCAATCGTATTGCGGATGCGAGTTTGCGTTGCGGGTTACAAGTTAATAATATGTAAAATAAGAAAAAGCTGCTGTTTTTTGGAATAAAGTCCGTACCTTTGCATGGTTTTTTAAAGATATTTTGGCATTGGAAACGACGAAAACATATCGGATAGATTTGAAAAGCCTTTCTCCTTCAACGACTTATAACTTTGACTATCTATTGAATAATGACTTTTTTGAAAGTGTTGACGGGCCAGAAGTCAGAAAGGGGAAAGTGGATGTATCGCTTGCCGTCACATGTATTTCGTCTGTTTTTAAGATGAAATTCCGGATAAAAGGTGTGGTCACGGTTACATGTGATCGCTGTTTGGACGACTTGGAAATACCTATTGAGGCTACAAACGGGCTAAGTGTTACATTTGGAGAAATGTATACCGAAGCAAGCGATGAACAGATCATCGTTTCGGAAGAAGAAGGATTTATTGATATTGCCTGGTATATGTACGAATTTATTGCATTGGCGATTCCTATGAAACATATACATGAGTTTGGCGATTGTAACGAAGTAATGGCCTCAAAGTTGAGAGAACTTTGCGTCGATGTGCAGGAAGATAATGACGGAGCAGAATCAGAAAATACCCGTCGAACAGTTGATCCGCGTTGGGACGCACTTCGTAATTTAGTTGGAGATAATTAATTAAAAAATAGAACATTATGGCACATCCTAAAAGAAGACAGGGAAGTACAAGAACTGCCAAGCGTAGATCGCATGATAAGGCAACGCTACCTACCCTGGCCATTTGCCCGAATTGCGGCGCATGGCACGTTTATCACACTGTATGCATCGAATGTGGTTATTACAGAGGTAAACTCGCAATCGAAAAGAAAGAAGCAATTTAAACAGGCTTTTTTATAAAATGATCAATGCAGTTATCACAGGAATTGGAGGATTTGTACCTGAGGATAGAATTACGAACGAAGACCTGGAAAAAATAGTTGATACCACCGACGAGTGGATTATGTCGCGCATAGGAATCAAGGAACGTCGTATCCTTAAAAACGGAAAGGCGATGTCGTATATGGGCGTGCAGGCCGTCAATGAACTGATTAAAAAGACGGGAATTGATCCGGAATCGGTTGAGGGCCTTATCTGTGCAACAACAACAAGCGATTATCCTTTCCCCACAGCTGCTTCAATGATCGCCTATCAGACAGGTTGTAAAAATGCGTTTGCCTTTGATCTTCAGGCTGCATGTTCCGGTTTTGTCTACCAGCTTGAAACAGTTGCCAATTATATCCGTTCCGGCCGTTATAAGCGTATTATCGCTGTGGCAGGCGATATGATGACTTCGATTACAAACTATACGGATCGGGCGACATGCCCTTTGTTTGGCGACGGTTGCGGCGCTGTGCTCATTGAATCCACGACCGAAAAAATCGGAATTTTAGACTCAATCCTGCGTGCTGACGGTATCGGGTTGCCTCACCTGTTTATGAAAGCAGGCGGTTCTATTCGATATCCTTCATACGAAACTATTGATAATTACGAACATACCGTTTATCAGGAAGGTCCGGTAGTATTCAAGCGCGCGGTAACCGAAATGGCGGATGTGGCGGCAGAAATCATCAAACGCAACGGACTGACGATTGACGATATCGACTGGTTCGTTCCCCATCAGGCCAACCTGCGTATTATTGATGCGGCAGCGCGGCGTCTGGAAGCGCCCGTCGAAAAGTTGATGATCAATATTGAACGGTATGGAAATACAAGCGCAGGTACTATTCCGCTTTGTCTATGGGAATGGGAATCGAAATTGAAAAAAGGCGATAACCTTATCCTGGCTGCTTTTGGAGCAGGTTTTACCTGGGGGGCTACCTATATCAAATGGGGGTATGATGGTTAGTTTTCAGTTTTTTATCATTTTATCGCTGAAAGCTTTTATCGTGAGCAAAGCGAACTTTTATCCCGTATTTCGTAATTCGTAATTTATAATTCGTAATTAAAAAAAAATGCAGCATCGGTCTGGTTTTGTGAATATTGTCGGCAATCCCAATGTGGGTAAATCGACTTTGATGAACTGCCTTGTCGGCGAACGCATATCCATTATTACTTCAAAAGCGCAGACGACGAGGCATCGTATCATGGGTATTGTCAACACCGATTCGATGCAGATTGTATATTCCGATACGCCGGGCGTGTTACAGCCGAATTATAAACTGCAGCAATCCATGTTGAATTATTCGGAATCAGCGCTGGGAGATGCCGATGTGTTGCTTTATGTGACGGATACGGTCGAGAAAACTGACAAGAATGAAACATTCCTGCATCGTGTGCAAAAAGCCGGATGTCCGGTTTTATTGCTGGTTAACAAAATCGACTTGACGAATCAGCAGGAACTTGAAAAATTAGTAATTTTGTGGCATCAACTGTTGCCGCAAGCAGAAATTTACCCGATATCGGCAAAGACAGGTTTTCATGTGGATGTAGTGCGCAAACGGATTGAAGCGTTAATCCCGCCCTCCCCTCCCTATTTTGAGAAAGACGCCTTGACGGATCGCCCTGCACGTTTTTTTGTAACTGAGATCATACGCGAAAAAATCCTGCTCTACTATCAGAAAGAGATACCTTATTCCGTAGAGGTTGCTGTAGAACAATTTATGGAAAAGAATGGCAGTATTCATATCAAATCGCTGATAATCGTTGAACGCGAATCGCAGAAAGGAATCATCATCGGCCATCGCGGACAGGCTTTGAAGAAAGTCGGAATGATGGCACGTAAGGATTTGGAAAAATTTTTCGAAAAGAAAATCTTTCTTGAGATATTCGTAAAAGTGGAAGACGACTGGCGTAACCGGGATAATTTGCTGCGTCAATTTGGATACGATATCAGTTGAGGGCAACTGAATAATTGAATAACCGGGTAACTGAACATTTCTGTCATTCGACGAATCATAATTCATAATTCATAATTCATAATTCACTAACATGGGAAATATAGTAGCCATCGTAGGACGACCGAATGTCGGAAAATCTACCTTATTTAACCGTTTGACACAGTCACGGCAGGCTATCGTAAACGAAGAAGCCGGTACGACGCGCGACCGTCAATATGGAAAAGTTGAATGGGCCGGGCGGGAGTTCTCGATTGTTGATACCGGCGGATGGGTAGTCAATTCCGATGATGTGTTTGAAAGCGAGATCAATAAACAGGTACAGGTTGCTATCGAAGAAGCCGATATTATCCTGTTTGTACTCGACATCCTGACCGGTGTGACCGACCTTGACGATGATGTTGCACGCATCCTTCGCCGGTGTAAAAAACCTGTGATATTGGCTGTTAATAAAGCGGATAATTATGGTTTGCATACCCTTGCAGCCGAATTTTACCGGCTCGGTCTGGATGAACCGTATTGTGTATCTGCTATAAACGGCTCTTATACAGGCGATTTATTGGATAGGATAGTGAGCGTGCTTCCATCCGAAAAAGACCTGGAACTGGAAGAAGAACTGCCGCGTATCGCTGTTGTCGGTCGTCCCAATGCAGGGAAATCGTCCCTGATCAATGCCTTTATTGGGGAAGAACGGCATATTGTTACCACGATTGCGGGTACGACACGTGATTCGATTTATACGAAATATAATAAGTTCGGGCTGAATTATTACCTTGTCGATACAGCCGGCATACGGAAAAAAGGAAAAGTAAATGAAGACCTCGAATATTATTCGGTGATTCGCTCCATACGCGCAATTGAAAATTCAGATATCTGCGTTTTGATGATTGATGCTACACGAGGTATTGAAAGTCAGGATTTGAATATTTTTTCAATTATTCAGAAAAATAAGAAAGGGTTGCTTGTTGGTGTCAATAAGTGGGATTTAGTAGAAGATAAATCACAGCAGGCAATAAAAACATTTATCCGCGCAATCCAGGACAGGTTCGCTCCGTTTACGGATTTTCCGGTTTTATTCATTTCTGCCCTGACGAAACAGCGTATTTATAAAGTTCTTGAAAAAGCAGGGGAAGTATATGAAAATCGTCACAGGCGCATACCTACCGGGAAATTGAACGAAGTCATGTTGCCGGTTATTGCCAATACGCCTCCTCCGGCATGGAAAGGCAAGTATATTCATATTAAGTATATCACGCAGTTACCGGGCGAAACTGTTCCAACGTTTGTGTTTTTCTGTAATCTGCCTCAATGGGTGAAAGAACCCTACAAGCGATTCCTTGAAAATCAGATACGCGCCAACTGGAATTTCAACGGTACGCCCATTCAGGTTTTTATACGCGAAAAATAGTGCGGCGTTTGGGCAGAAATAAAATCATTCAATGGTTAAATTAAATAATTCCCTTAATTTTTCAATATTGGGGTTTTTTTTACTCAGATAATCATATTTTTCAGCAGCGGTATAAATCATTTCAATTTCTTCTTTCTCAACGATACTGATCTCCATTTTGATTTGTTTATTATTTAATTTACTGCACAGAAACGCTATTATCTGGGCGTTTTTCTCGAAAATTTCGTCTCTTTGGCTTGGATTATAAACGGATATTTCGAATGAAGGGTGATTTGTTAATACGGGTTTACAGTTATATAGCGTATTTTTAAGATGTATAGTCTCAGTTGTCAGGCTGTTTGCGTATTCAATCCAATATTTCACGAGGTCTTCCTGCGAAAAATCACTGTTTGCATCTTTCGACTGCAAATTGTAAACGGGGGTCTGTTTCGTCTCTTCTTTTTCGACCAAGGTTTTCAATGAGGTGGTACGATAGCGGGACGAAGCCATTTGTGTATCGGCTTCCTGCGCTTTGGGATTAAGTACAACCGTTGTTTGCGGGTTATTCTCAACAGTCGTTTGGGGAGAAGATACGAGCGGTTTAATCAGTTTTTTTTTTCGTCTGCTTCGCCGGGGTTTTCGGTAAGCTGACATAACTGAATGAGCGTCAATTCTAATAATAGCCGTTTGTTACGGCTTTGCCGATAGTTCAGGTCGCACTGGTTGGCAAGTTCTATAGCTTTGAAAAGCAGCTTGTCGGAACATCGCCTGGCGGTTGCCCTGTAGCGTTCACGCAAAGAGGCGCCCACTTCAAACAGGGCAAGTGTGGCTTCGTCCATGCATACCAGCAAATCCCGGAAATGCGACGTCAGGCCGGTGATGATATTCTGCCCGTCGAAACCTTTTTCAAGAATCTCATTGAGGATAAGCAAGCAGGAACGGACATTGCCTTGCAGGATGGCGTCAGTAAGTTGAAAATAATATTCATAATCAAGCACATTCAGGTTGTCAATCACCGTTTTATAGGTAATATTCCCGCCGGTAAAGCTGACTGCCTGATCAAAGATGGACAGTGCATCGCGCATACCGCCGTCGGCTTTTTGAGCAATGATGTTCAACGCTTCAGGCTCGGCTGTAATATTTTCACAGGAAGCTACATACTGCAAATGCTCAACGATAGCATCTATTGTAATACGGGCAAAGTCGTATATCTGACAGCGCGATAAGATTGTAGGGAGAACTTTGTGTTTTTCTGTTGTAGCAAGAACGAAGATGGCATAGTGAGGCGGTTCTTCCAGCGTCTTGAGAAATGCGTTAAAGGCAGACTGGCTGAGCATGTGAACCTCATCAATGATGTATACCTTGTATTTGCCCAGCTGCGGGGGGATACGCACCTGCTCTGTCAGCGAGCGAATATCGTCAACCGAATTGTTCGAGGCGGCGTCAAGTTCGTGGATGTTATAGGAACGTTGTTCGTTGAATGAGCGACATGATTCACATTCGTTGCATGATTCGCCATCGGCAGACAGATTCAGACAGTTAATCGTTTTTGCAAAGATGCGTGCACACGATGTTTTGCCGACGCCACGAGGGCCGCAAAACAGATAGGCGTGAGCTGTCTTGCCGCTTAAAATTGCATTTTTTAATGTGACAGTCAGCGATTTTTGTCCAACAACGCTTACAAATGACGAAGGCCTGTATTTTCTTGCCGATACGATATAATCTTCCATTTTTTATCAATTTGACTACAAATATAAGAAATATTTATTACTTTTGCACAAAATCATAAATGTTATGTCGAAACTGATAGAATTTTATAAAAAATACATGGCGGGATATATTAAGTACTGGATAATTACATTTTTGTTTCTGGTAATTACGCTTATTATTGGCGACAGTAATCTGTTTAACCGCTGGAAGTATGACGAAAGGATTCGCTTTTTAGAGAATGAGATTGACCGTTACAGGAATGAATTGGAACTGAATAAAAAGAAGATTCAGGAATTGCAGACCGACAGGGCGGGATTGGAAAAGTTTGCCCGCGAAGAATATCTGATGAAAAAAGAAGACGAGGATATATTTATTGTTGAGGAATAACGGTAGTCCCCTGCCATGTGATTATCACCGGTTGGCGGCCAATTTCGAGTACAGATGACGTCGACAGCGGCGTCCCTTTTCCGGTTGCAATGTCGTAGCACATGGCAGGTCCATCCAGCGAAAGACTGACTTTTTTATGTCGTTTCCTTTTATTCCAGAGTACAAGGGTATTATTTTCGGCTATGCCGTTAAGGAAACAGTAGGAAACGATTGATGACGGCGCTTTTACCCTTTCCTGACAATCGGGTGTGTAGCGCGAACCGGCTATGTTACGCGCACAGAGTTCATAGGCGTATGCGGCGGCTTTGCGTTCGTAATCGGGATAAACCAAACCGAAATATTTTTCGGATTCCATCTTCGTTTTTGGGTGAACATCTTCCCTGTTATAACGGTCAAACAATTGGTACCATAATACAGCTCTTGCGCCCCGGGCTGCCGTGCCGCACAAGTCTTTTACTACATACGACGGCAGTTTCTCCAGCGTGGTTTTATGCGGATAACCTCCGCCGGTTGGATGACCTATCTCGGTAATCCACACGTCGCCCGTAAAGTTGACAAGTGAGCAAATCCTTACCATTTTATCGTGAAGCCTCAGGGAACCTGCCGGATTGAAGGCATACGGATGATATGCCAGTCCGTCAAGGTTTTCCAAACCGCCGGCTTTGTACATTCTTTTGATATACCGTTTAGGAGCGCGCACAAAAGCGCCGCCAATAATATATGCATCCGGATCGGTCTCACGTATCTTTTGGGCAGTACGGCGTGATAATTCAAAAAACTCCTTACTTGTTCCATACCAGAAACGTCCGAAATTAGGCTCGTTCCAGATATTCCAGACATCTATCCTGCCTTTGTAATGATTGACAATCTCTTCGATATAACGCAGGAAATGGGGAATATCGTCGGGCTTGATTTTTCTGATACTTTCTCCTTCCGGATAAAGCCAGTCGGCTTGATAACCCAGCGTGGCAACGATTTTCTTGCCTGCCTGCTTCGTCGAATCCACAAAATTGTCGTACGACGAAAAGTCAAAATGACCCTTTTTATTTTCTATCGTGTTCCAGCTAAAAGTGCCCATCGTCCATGCTACGCCCATTTCGTCCATGAGTTTGTATTCTTGAGCGGTTTTTCTGTAGCCGGAATGAACGATACCGAAAAAATCATCGGGAACATCGACTACTCCGTCGCGGGGCGCTCGCGTGGATGCGCATGAACATAGAAACAACGATAAAAGAACGGCAAAACAGGGGCCTGATGTTTTAAAAAAATGCATGATAAATATGTTTTATATTGTTATTCAAGTGCTTGGTAGACTGTATTGAGGAATTTTTCCCAGACATAGGTATCGGGAACACGGTTTGTGTAAAGCAGGATAATCATGTCTTCCTTTGGATCGATGATGTAGTCTGTATTTGCCATTCCTCCCCAGCTAAGCGCTCCCGGCGATACCATGGGTGAGGCGTCTTTGATCGTTTCCCATGCCGAACTTTCTCCGGCATAGATTTGGAATCCCAATCCGAAGCGGAAATTGGCATCGCCACCGCCCGGGTGCATCAACTGGTCTTTCGACATGACTTCAATGGTACGTCGTCCGAGGATGCGCCGGTTGTTGAAAACGCCGCCGTTGAGTATCATCTGACAGAAACGGGCATATTCCTCAATGTTTCCATTCAATCCTGTTCCCCCGTTTGCAAACCGCCTGTCTTCACCGAAAGGGTATCGACCGCTCCACATTTCAGCCGGCACAATTTTTCCGGTACTGTCGGCGCGGTAGCAGGTGACGAACCTGTCCTTGTATTCCTCCCCGTAGTAATAGGCCATTTCCTTGATGCCAAGCGGTTCGAAGATAACTTCCTGCAAATATTCCTGCAAAGGTTTGCCTGAAAAATATTCCACAAGGTATGCCCATACATCGGACGACGGATGATAGTTCCATTTCGTTCCCGGATCGTAAATGAGCGGCGCTTTGACAAGGTCTTTAACATATTGTTCCAGCGTTTCGTATTGTACTGACGCACTTCCGCGAGGCGCCCGACTGCCCTGTATGCCCGATGAGTGTGCAATGACATGCCGGATCAGTACGGGGGATTCGGCCTTTCTTGTTTGCGGATTCGCAGGGTCGCTGCCGGGTATAATAACCTGGTCGGTCATCTCGGGTATATATTTTGATACCGGATCGTCCAACTGAAATTTTCCCTGTTCGAAAAGTGTCATCAATGCTACGGTTGTAATCGCTTTTGTTTGCGAATACATGCGGAAGATATCGTCTTTTTGCAACGGTATCTGCTTCTCGACGTCCCTCCAGCCGAAAGCCTTATTGTGAATCACCTGACCGTTTTTGGCAACAAAAGTAAGCGCATGGGGAATAATGCCCTTGTCAACATAGTCTTTCAACAATGCATCAATCCGTTCTAATCGCGCCTCATCCACTTTGATACTTTTGAAGTCGGGTTGATAGTGAAAAGCCTGCGGCTTACCCGAATCAGTGCAGTCAGGTTTGTTACATATACACGATGCCAAAAGTAGCGTCATACTGAAAAATAGAATTTTTTTCATGTCTGTAATATATTATATGGTTAAAAATTGATGTAAATTACAGGTTGTTTTTGTGCAGTTTCACTTGCCATTTCCATGCAGATTTGAGCGTATCTTCGAGGGTTTCCTTCGCTTTCCAGCCGAGGATTTCGTTTGCATGAGCAGGGTCTGCCCATACTTTTTCGATGTCGCCTTCACGACGGCCTACTATCTTATGGGGCACTTTTACGCCTGTCGCCTGTTCGAATGTATTGATCAGTTCGAGTACGGAGATACCGGTTCCTGTACCGAGGTTGAATACTTCCAGTTTGTCATTTGACCGGTCGTTGAGTATTCGGTCAATTGCAATGACATGCGCTCTGGCTAAATCGACCACATTGATATAATCGCGAATACATGAGCCGTCGGGCGTATCGTAGTCGTTGCCAAATACATTCAGCTCCCGGCGGATACCTGCTGCCGTCTGGGTAAGAAACGGAACCAAGTTCTGGGGTATCCCGATCGGGAGTTCGCCAATTTCGGCTGTGGGGTGAGCGCCGATCGGATTGAAATAGCGAAGCAGGATGCTCTTGAACAGAGCGCCTGCATGGATCGTATCGCGAATGATTTCCTCGCTGATTTGCTTGGTGTTTCCGTAAGGCGACATGGCTGGCTTAATCGGCGCCTGTTCGGTTACGGGGAGTATGTCGGGCTGACCATACACCGTGCATGAGGAAGAAAATACAAATCCCTTCATATCGTATTTCGGCATCAACTCCAGCAGGTTGAGTAGCGATACAATATTATTGCGATAATATAACAACGGCTTTTGCACCGATTCGCCTACCGCCTTGCTTGCCGCAAAATGGATGACCCCTGTAATACCCGGATTGTCGGTTATCACTTTTTCAACCGCTTCCCTGTCGTTACAGTCCGTTTGAGAAAAAACGGGGCGTTTACCCGAAATTTTTTCTATTCCGTCAAGAACTTCGATGTTTGAATTTGACAGATTGTCGATGATGACGACATCATATCCCGCGTTCTGCAGTTCGACAGTCGTATGCGACCCGATATATCCGGTACCGCCTGTTACAAGTATTTTTTTCATATTTATTTCATAATTAGTAATTAGTAATTAGTAATTTGTAATTAATAATTAATTACCCCATTCCCGAAAACCCCATAAAAGCCATGGCGAGAATGCCGGCTGTAATGAGGGCGATGGGTATTCCCTGCATGGTCGTCGGCACTTTTGTCCTGGCTAACTGTTCGCGAATACCCGCGAAAATTATCAGTGCAAGTGCAAAACCCAAAGCGGTTGATACAGCAAAGATGATCGACTGCAGCAGGTTATATTCTTTCTGTATCACAAGGATAGCGACGCCGAGTATGGCGCAGTTGGTAGTAATCAGAGGAAGAAACACCCCCAATGCCTGATAAAGTGCAGGCGATACTTTCTTTAGCACGATCTCGACCATTTGTACCAGAGTGGCAATGATAAGAATAAAGATGATTGTCTGAAGATAAGCCAGTCCGAACGTGTCAAGTATATACTTTTGTATCAGAAACGTCACGATGGTGGCAATTGTAAGCACGAATGTGACAGCCGTACTCATACCGATTGCCGTATCGACTTTTTTTGAAACGCCCAAGAACGGGCAGATGCCAAGAAACTGCGACAGGACAATATTGTTTACAAATACAGCAGCGATGAAGATTATAATATATTCCATGTGATAAGAATTATGAATTATGAATTATGAAACGACGGTAAACCGAGCGCAGAGGCCATTCATACAAATCATTGCCTTATTTTGTTGACGATGGCGATTAAATACCCCAGCGCCAAAAAAGCGCCGGGCGCTAATACGAGCATGAGCGCTCCATAGTTTTCGGGAAAGACAGTCAGGCCAAAGGCTTTGCCGGTCCCAAGCAGTTCGCGGCATATGCCGAGCAGTGTAAGCGCCAGTGTAAATCCCAATCCGGCGCCCAAGCCATCGAAAACCGATGCGACAACGCCATTTTTAGAAGCATACGACTCGGCGCGTCCAAGTACGATGCAATTGACAACAATCAGCGGGATGAATAATCCGAGACTTTTATACAGATCGGGCAGGAACGCTTCCATACACATCTGCAAGACGGTTACAAACGAAGCAATAATCACAATATAGGCAGGGATGCGCACCTGTTCGGGTATTAAGTTCTTGATAGCCGAGATGACTGTATTGGAACAGATCAGGACAAAGGCTGTAGCCAGTCCCATACTCATTCCGTTTATGGCTGACGAGGTTGTCGCCAGGGTCGGACACATGCCCAATAGCAGGACGAATACAGGGTTTTCGTCAATTATACCGTTTTTTATTATCTTAAAATAATTCATTATATATTAAGTTTACTTTCCTGTTGTTTTTCTGTTGCACCGCTTAGGGCATCAGTTTCGTCTGAAAAGGTGGAATAGGCACGGTTTATCGCGTCAAGAAAAGCACGTGATGAAATGGTGGCGGCTGTGATAGCGTCTACACCGCCTCCGTCTTTGGTAACTTGAAGCAATCCTTTCGACATATCGTGTCCGACAATGTTCTGCCGGTTTTTATTTTCCCGGAACCATGTCTCCATTTTGGAACCTAATCCCGGCGTCTCATTATGTTCCAGTACGGAGTAGTTATACAGTTTGTTATTCGCATCAAAGCCTACCATCACGCGTATCAGTCCGCTGAAACCGTTTTTTGTATAACTCTCAACGGCGCAACCGACATATTTCCCGCTCTGCATGGCTGGATAAAATGTCAGCGAATCGCCACCTGTGACTGCTATTTTGTATTGTTCTTCAACCGGATTATTATCAAATGATGGCGTTACCTGCCGGATTGCATTCTGAAGTGCAAGGTCTTTGATTGTGGCAATGGCGCTTTCGGTATATTTGTTGAACCCGGCCAATGCAGCGCCTGCAATAAGGCAGATCGAAGTCAGCGACAGCATGATATTCGGTAATGTCGATTTTATCTTTTCCATCTTATTTCAGTCCGTAATGTTTTGGTTTTATGTACATGTTAATCAACGGCGTCAAGCCATTCATGATTAGGATGGCAAATGACATGCCTTCGGGATAGGCCCCGAATAACCGTATGAGCGCTGTGAGGATGCCGATACCGACACCAAAAACAATCATTCCCTTTTTGCTCATCGGCGATGTCACATAGTCGGTCGCCATGTAGATAGCGCCAAGCGCCAGCCCGCCCGATGTAAGATGTATCAGCGGATTATAGATTCTCGCAGCTTCCATGAGGATTTGCATATCGGTAATCCCCGACGAATGCCAGGTTTGAATCATGGAGCCGGCAAAAAACAAGCCGGTGAAAATCGCAACGGTAGCAAGTATGGTTACCGGTATGTGCCAGGTGATAATCTTACGGAAAAGCAGGTATGCAAAGCCCAGAAAGAGCGCCAGCTCGCTGATTTCACCAAGACTTCCGCCTGTTGTACCGAAGAATGATTCTTTGATTGTAGCTATGCTGTCCGGGTACTGAAGTAACGACAGGGTGGTCGCGCCTGTCTGTGCGTCAAGGTAGGCCATCGGGAATGTACCGGCCACTGGCCATGTGGTCATCTGTACGGGAAAAGAGATGAGCAGGAACACGCGTCCAACCAGCGCCGGATTGAAAATGTTGTTCCCAAGTCCGCCGAATGACATTTTCCCTACACCAATCGCAACGAGTGCGCCGATGATAATAATCCACACAGGCAGGTTCGACGGCAGGTTGAACGCTAACAGGACACCCGTCAGGATAGCCGAACCGTCAGAGACCGTCGGTTCTCTTTTGAATAAAAACTTCTGAATCAGATACTCGAACAGGACGCAGGAAGCAACCGATACACTTGTGACAATCAGGGCTCCCAGCCCGAAACAGTAGACCGATACGATGAAAGCCGGCACAAGCGCTATCAGCACGCCGTACATGTTTTTACCGATGCTGTCGCCGCTGTGGATATGTGGGGAAGAAGATATGATTATATTTTTCATTCGATAACTGATTGATTCCATTAACTTTTTCGGGATCTGACAATTCCCGTAACTGTAGATTTGCCAAGCCGTACATGGTCTAATATGGGCCGGCTGGCAGGGCATGACCAGGTGCATGATCCACATTCGATACAGTCCAGAATATGGTTTTTCTCTGCATCATCCCATAATTTATGTTCTGAAAGATACATCAACAGGTAGGGCTCATTTCCCATCGGACAGGCTTTTGTGCATTTGGCACACCTGATACAATCACGCATCGGACGGCGCAGCGATTCTTCTTTTGTCATCAATAGAAAGCCGGAACTACCCTTCGTGACAGGCGAATCGGTATTGATCATGGCCTTCCCCATCATGGGGCCACCGCCGATAATTTTTCCGGTGTTTTCGGGAAACCCTCCGGCTGCGTCGATGAGTACGCTCACCGGCGTACCGATGCGGACTAAGAAGTTTGACGGCTTTGCGACGCTTTTACCTGTAACGGTAATGACGCGGTCAATAAGCGGCTTATTCTTTTGAACAGCCTCGTAAACAGCGTAAACGGTACCGGCATTGTGAACATTCGTGCCTACGGATATGGGAAACGTTCCACTCTTTACCTCGCGCCGCAGGACGGCTTCAATCAGCTGCTTTTCGCTTCCCTGCGGATATTTCATTTTAAGAGGCATGATCTCGATACCTTTGTATGCGGCTGCATGTTTTGTCATCAGGGCTATGGCATCCGGTTTGTTGGATTCGATACCGATAATAGCACGGGTAACGTTCATGGCTTTCATCAGAATGGTTGTACCCATCATGATCTGTTCGCCCCTGTCAATCATCAGCGAATGGTCGGACGTGAGATAAGGCTCACATTCTGCCGCATTGACGAGAAGGACATCGGCCTTGTTGCCCGAAGGCGGCGACAGTTTGACTTTGGTAGGGAAGGCGGCTCCTCCCATGCCGACAATACCGGCGTCTTCTATTTTTTGGATTATCTCAACAGATGAAAGGTTACATTCCCTGATGACCGTCTCGCTACGATCGATAGCCGGTTCCCATTCATCGCCTTCCGTATGAATAAAAACGGCGGGACGCGCGATACCTGCTCCATCGATCATACTGTCTATTTTCGTCACAGTTCCCGAAACCGACGAGTGAACGTTTGCCGAAACGAACCCTTCGGCTTTTCCGATCAGCGTTCCGACTTTTACTTTATCGCCCCTGCCTGCAATGGCTGTCGCCGGAGCGCCTATATGCTGGCCTAACGGTATCACAACCGTTTCAGGCGGTGGAATAACCTGTATCGGTCGACCTGCCGAGAGCTTGTTTGCCTGTGGATGTATGCCTCCAATTCTGAATGTTCGCATTTTTTAGTTATTTGAATTTAGAGTTTAGTTGTCAGCAGTATTTAATCCCCCTCTACGGGAGGGGCTAGGGGAGGCCTCCACAATAGACCCTGTCGGGCATACAGCGACACATTTCCCGCAAAGATTGCATTTTGTATCGTCTATATAGCCTACATGCTGCGTAACAGTAACAGCGTTAAAAGCACATTCCTTCATACATTTATTACATCCGATACACGCCTTATCGCACACTTTTCGCGCTACCGCTCCTTTGTCCCTATTGACGCACGACACGAAAATCCGGTGCGATTTTGGTCCTTTGTTACGCATCTCTATGATGTTTTTCGGGCATGCCCTGACGCACGCTCCGCAGGCAACACATTTCTCTTCCGATACTTCGGCAAGTCCTGTGACAGGACTGACATGTATGGCGTCAAACTTACATGCTTCCACACAGTCGCCCCAGCCAAAGCATCCGTAGGAACATCCGGTTTCGCCACAGTACAGTGAAGAAGCGATGGCACAGGTTTTTGCGCTGTCATAAATATTTGTACGCGAGCGCGCTTCGCATGAACCATTGCATCGTACTACCGCTATTTGGGGAATACTTTCAGCAGCAGCCTGCCCCAAAAGGGCTGCGATACTTGCCATTACTTCCGCCTTGCCTACAGGGCAGGATAATCCATCGAGCGATGTCGCTTTTACACATGCATCGGCAAACCCTCCGCAGCCCGGATAACCGCATCCGCCGCAATTTGCGCCCGGCAGGATTTTTAGAATCTGTGCGATACGGAGGTCTTCCCTGACTTCAAATTTTTTTGAAATGAAGTATAAAATAAAAGCGGAAATGGCTCCGGTAAGACCGATAAGTAGGATTGCTATATACATTAATATATTAGTTAGGCTTGTTGGTGATTGATTGAATGGTCTGCAATTTTCGAGATGGTGAAAAGCAGGTTTTTCTTTATTCTATCCCGCAGCAGGTATAACACAAAATAGTAAATTACCAAAACCGAAAGCGCCGCCAAACCTCCGATTACTTCACTTTTGCCAAGATAGATACCGGCAATTACCGATAGGATAACCGCCAGCAGCGGTATGGCATAGGCGATGACAACTGCGAAAAGCCCCATAGACGACTGCGCAGAAACGAGTACATCCTCCTGCATGGAAAAATGACCGGCGTGGTCGTTCACTTCAATAATTTTGTCTTTTTTGTCGGAAACAAGACATACCGAAGCGGCATGACATTCGCTACATGCAGCCTTTTGTTCGATGCGGACAAACACTTTGTTTTTTTCGATTCGCTCGACTTTGCCCTGATGTATGATCTTATCGTTCCCCATATTTTAAAATTGCAAACTCTACATTGCAATTCGGGGGCAAAAATAATCATTTATTAAATACAAACAATACATACGGGCTTTTTTTAATTACGAATTACGATTCCGGATTGCTTCGCGGTCGCTCGCCATGACGGTTGAGTTTCATCTTTTAATTCTCAATTTGCTTCACAGGCGAAGCAAATTACCATCGATAACCAAAACCGAATGCAAATATTTCATTGATTTGCAGGAATGTATCCGAACCTTCCTTTTTGACGACGCCATCATCATACCGTAAAAAAACATGTACTGTTGTGGAAAAATATTTATTTAGGATAATGTCCAGCTTATTTTCAAATTCACATTCAATTCGCTCATAATTAGTAAAATAATTAAGACGCGAATACAATGTCATGTTTTTATTGAACCGGACGTTCTGGGTCATGACTACTCTCGAACCGAATGTTTTCAACTTATGCACATAATTACCGTCCGCATCTTTGGGAAAGAAAGCGGGAAGATTGATGGTTGTGTCTCTGCTGTACTTGTAATTAAAAGATAAGGGATCGATTGATACAGATAGGTTTAAGGAACGGTTTGGCTTCTTGAATTTTGGATTAACCGCATAAGTCATACCCACGCCTGCATTAAAGGTGAATGGCGCCAGAAAAGCCGTTTGTTTATTATTTGTATTGGCTATGTATTTATTCCCCATTGAGGTAATAAATTCTCCTGAAACGGAATAATTCCAGTTTTTGATCGCTTTTAAACCCAGGAGGCTGTTCAGACGCAATTCGTCTGTACCGATGGTATACTTTCGTAAAGTGTCATTCGGCGAATTGACGAGTGTGAAAGTCGTTATTAATGTGTTGGTAAGCGAGACCTTATTTCTCGCATAATTATACGTAGTGTTTGTATTTGTATAGATATTCATATTGTTAAGCTCGCCTTTATGCCAGTTAGCCGATGATCTGTTCTGGTTAAATTTAACATCTGCCGCAAAGGTGGAAGTCCAGTATCTCCGGTCGGGAATGAATTTTATGATAGGGTCTATTTCATTGGGAGCAGTCACTGTCGCTTTCAAGTCAATTTTTACCTGATCTTTCGATACATCAATACTTTCCGGTTTGATGATTGTAGATGGCAGCTGCCATATTGAATATTTAAAATTTCTTGGATCGGCAAGCATTACTTTCCTGTAAACCATATCATCCAGCGACTTAAGAAACTGGTAATGCGCAAACATTTGTTGAAAATGATTTCTTTTATAATCAAAAGGTGAAGGAGGGAGCGGGTCATTGGTCAATCGTAACGAATCGCGGTTGAAATGATATTCGAATTTCGGGAATAAGCCTCCACGAAAGACTAACGAAGGGAAAAAATTATTGTCAATCATGGCCTCTTTCAGGGATTTATACTTGTCAGGCGGCCATGGCTCCATGGTGGAAACCGTCCAGGCCATCGCTTCCGGCGGCAAACCGTTTGTTTCTTGTTTTTGAGCATTCAAATCGGTAATATACAGCATAAAAAAGGCAATAAATAATGCGCACAGCTTATTCCGTTTGTTAATACAGTCCATCATCATATTCAATTAACAATTTCAAGCCGCAAATGTAATAATTTTTTGAAATGCGAACAAAAGAATTTTCAAATAAAAGGAAACGCAGGCGGCGCGCCGGATAAAAAAATAATTTTTATTTTGTTTATCACTCGGCTTGCACTACCTTTTCTTAAAAAAGGGAAGGTAGGCGGCGCCTCGGATAAAAAAATAAGTAAACTTATTTTGTTTATCACTCGGCTTGCACTACCTTTGTCGCTTAATTTTTTAAAAAAATTCATGCAATGGCAAAAACAAAGTATATTTTCGTGACGGGAGGCGTCGTTTCTTCTTTGGGGAAAGGGATTGTATCGGCCTCACTGGGAAAGTTGCTTCAAGCTCGTGGCTATAAAGTTACCATTCAGAAGTTTGATCCGTATATAAATGTTGATCCGGGGACCCTGAACCCCTATGAACATGGTGAATGTTTCGTTACAAATGATGGGCATGAAGCCGATTTGGACCTTGGTCATTACGAGCGTTTCCTGAATATGCCGATGACGCGCGCCAATAATATTACGACAGGACGCATCTACCAGACGGTAATTGAAAAGGAACGCCGGGGCGATTACCTTGGTAAAACCGTTCAGGTGATTCCGCATATCACCGACGAGATCAAACGAAATGTGAAACTGCTCGGTACAAAAGAAAAGTTCGACTTTGTGATTACCGAAATAGGCGGTACGGTAGGCGATATTGAATCGCTTCCCTTTATTGAAAGCGTAAGGCAGTTGAAATGGGAAATGGGGAAAGATTGCCTGTGTGTGCACCTGACTTATGTTCCTTTCATTACTGCTGCCAAAGAATATAAAACGAAACCTACCCAACATTCCGTCAAACAATTACAGGAACTCGGCGTCCAGCCTGATATTCTTGTTCTTCGAACCGAACAGGAGCTGAACGCTTCGATTCTTCATAAAGTAGCCTTGTTTTGCAACGTATCGAAAGAGGCTGTCATCCAGTCGATTGACGTCCCCGCAATCTATGAAGTGCCTTTGATGCTTCAACGGCAAAGGATGGACGAGATATTGCTCGAAAAAGTGGGCTTGCCCGTCGGTTCGACATCCGAAATGATGCAATGGAAGGATTTCCTGCAGCATAAAAACGAAGCCGTGGAAAATGTGAAGATCGGTCTTGTCGGTAAATATATTGAGTTGCAGGATGCTTATAAGTCAATTGAAGAATCATTACTTATCGCTTCTATTTATAATGACCGGAAACTTGATTTGCATTTCATCCATTCGGAAAAGCTGAAAGACAATAATGCGGATGAAATACTGAAAGGAATGGACGGCGTGATTATTGCACCCGGTTTCGGACAGCGTGGTTTGGAGGGTAAGTTTGCCGCGCTAAAATATGCCCGCGAAAACGATATGCCGTGTTTCGGCATTTCTTTGGGGATGCAATGCATGGTCATCGAATATGCGCGAAATGTACTGGGACTGGAAAATGCCAATACGACAGAAGTAGAAATCAATGCAAAGGACAATGTAATCGATACCATGGAGGAGCAAAAAAATATTACAAATTTGGGCGAAACCATGAGGTTGGGCGCTTACGACTGTGTACTGAAAAAAGGGTCAACTGTTTTTGACATTTATGGCACGCCACTCATCCAGGAACGTCATCGGCACCGTTACGAATTTAATAACGAATATAAGCAGCAGTTAGAGGCGGCAGGCATGAGTTGTGTAGGCGAAAATCCGGATACCAGCCTGGTTGAGATTGTGGAGGTTCCTTCACTTAAATGGTACATCGGCGTGCAGTTTCATCCCGAATACAATTGTACGGTCGTCAATCCGAATCCGTTATTCGTTAGTTTCATTAAGGCAGCGATTGATGCTTCACAAATTGAGAATTGATAATTATTTATTTACCAGGCATGGATAAAAATACAGTAATCGGATTTATTTTAATAGGATTGGTTTTCATCGGTTTTACCCTGTTGAACCGTCCTTCCAAAGAACAGCTGGAAGCGCGTCAGCGATACCAGGATTCCATTGCAGCAGTCCAATTTGAGATGCAACGGCAGGCTGCCTTGTTGGAACAGGCTAATGAACAGACAAAAGTGTTTCCGGAACTGTCTCCGGATGAGACGCCCGATTCGGTTCGACAGGATAACTTACAGCGTTATTTCGGCGTTTTTACTTCGGCAGCAACCGGCAACGAAGAAATCATCACACTTGAAAATGAAAATATTGAAGTAAGAATAAACAGCAAAGGCGGGTATGTCAGCTATGCCCGCGTGAAAGATTATGTTACCTATACAAAAGAGCCGCTGATCCTGTTTGAAGGGGATGAAGCATCGTTCAATGTAACATTTGGAACAGCCAACAACCTCATTGTCAATACTTCTGATTTATACTTTACACCCATCCGGAATACGTCGCAAAACGCCGTGACAATGCGCCTGCATGTGGGCGATCAGGGCGTTATCGACTTTATTTATACCTTGAACCCGGATGATTACATGCTCGGTTTTGTGATTCAAACGAGCGGGTTGAACGGACTTCTTGCCTTATCTACCAATTCGCTGGATATTCAATGGAGCCAGCTGATGCGTATCCAGGAAAAAGGCCGTAAACTGGAAAATCAGTATACCGGTTTGTATTATAAGTTTCTGGCTGATAACGTGGAACATTTTGGAGAAGCAAAAGACGAAAACAAACAAGTCTCAACGCGGTTAAAATGGGTTGGCTATAAGAACAAGTTCTTTTCATCCGTATTGATTGCCGACGATGCGATAACCTCGTCCACCCTTTCGGCCAAACAGAATCAGAGTGATTTGAAATATTTAAAACAGTTCACTACAACGACTTCAGTTGCTTTTACTCCATCAAAAGATGAATCCATCGGATTCCGTTTTTTCTTCGGCCCGAACAAGTACAGGATGTTGCGTGCCTACGATAAGGGCATTGACGAGGGCAATCAGCTGGAACTCGACAAACTTGTTCCGATGGGTTACAACTGGATACGACCCATCAGCAAATATGTTATCGTGCCGATATTTGATTTTCTCGGGAAATATATGACCAACTACGGACTGATCATTTTATTACTTACGCTTATTATTAAAATAGCATTGTTCCCGCTCACCTATAAATCGTCGATGTCGCAGGCAAAGATGCGTGTGATGAAACCGCAGGTTGATGCGTTAAAACAGAAATATCCCAAGAAGGAACAGGCGATGGAACTGCAACAGGCGACGATGGCGTTATACAGTAGCGCCGGGGCAAGCCCGATGAGCGGATGCCTTCCGATGCTGTTACAGATGCCGATCCTGATTGCTTTGTACTGGTTGTTTCCGACATCTATCGAACTTCGCCAGCAAAGTTTCCTCTGGGCGGAAGACCTCTCAACATATGATGCTATCGTGTCGTGGGAAGCCAATATCCCGTTAATATCTTCATTTATAGGTAATCATATCAGCCTGTTCTGTCTGCTGATGACGATCGTGAATATTCTTAACACAAAGATGACAAGCGCAATGAATTCCGGCCAGCAGCAAATGGCGGGGATGAATATGATGATGTATATGATGCCGATCATGTTTTTCGTGTTCTTCAATCAAAATTCAGCAGGCCTCAGTTACTATTTCCTTATTTCCACACTGATTACAATCGGACAAACGATGCTATTCCGATTCGGCGTCAATGAAGAGAAACTGCTGGCAGAACTGGAAGCCAATAAAAAGAAACCGAAAAAGAAATCAGGGTTCATGCAGCGCATGGCTGAAATGCAGAAGCAACAGCAGGAACAGTTGCGCAAACAGCAAAAAGAACGCGAAAAACATCAATATTCAGGCAAGCGAAAGAACTGAAGTTTCGCTTTTTCCAAATCTTCGGGGGTATCTATTCCGATAGTTTCCTGTTGCGTAATCGCAACTTTTATCCTGTATCCGTTTTGGAGCCAGCGCAATTGTTCGAGGCTCTCGGCCATCTCAAGCGACGACGGCGGTAAGGCGGTGATTTCTCTTAAAATATCCGATCGAAAAGCATATAATCCGATATGTTTGTAAAATGTATGCGTTTTGAGCCATCTATCATGTTCTTTTCCGCGAATATAAGGGATGATGGAGCGGCTGAAATACATGGCTTCGTTATTGTTGTTGAGAATGACCTTGGGCGTATTTGGATTCAGGAGTGTTTTTTCGACATCTCCATTCCTGTCGAAGGGCTTGGCTAAAGTAGCTATCTGCGTATCCGTATCCGAAAAGCAGTTTTTCAATAATTCAATCTGTTCCGGCTGGATAAACGGTTCATCGCCCTGAATGTTGATGATGACGTCGAAGGGTTTATTAACGATAAGACATGCTTCGTAACAGCGGTCGGTTCCGCTATGATGTACCTGGCGCGTAAGTACAGCATGACCGCCGAAGTCTTGCACCGCAGCAACGATCCGTTCGTCATCGGTTGCAACAGTCAATTCGTCGACTGAAGCCTGTACCTGCTCATAAACCCGTTGGATCACAGGCTTCCCGCACAAATCCGCCAATGGTTTGCCGGGGAATCGTGTGGAAGCATAACGTGCAGGGATAATACCAAGAAATTTCATATTTATTATTCGAACACCAGCTTTCCGAAATTGGGATAATCGTGAAAACTTCTTCCTGTCAAATTCCATGACCAGTTTCTGTTTATTCCCTGATCGTCATAATCCATGCGGTAAAAATTGGCTCTCCACGTGGCGCCCGATTCGGGCGGGACATTTCGCAGCGGACTAAAAAGTTTGTACGGGATAAAAAATTCTGCCGTCCAGCCTGAAATTTCTGCACCGTTTTTCTTTTCACCACCCTGAACAGCAGTGGCATGTTGTGTATGCCGGTTTGCTTCATAATGGAAAGGTTGCCACCGAAGTAATTCCCCGTTATGATTAGAGATCATAATCGGCAATTCAAAATTTAAAGGCGAAATCTCGTATTCGAAATAAAACGGTATTGATTCATCAGGCCAAAAAAATACCTCAACCACATCTTCGATCCAAAGGTCCAAAAAGTCGGCCTGCATGGTTGCCGTGATCTTTTTATCCTTACAATCGAACAGGCAATATATTCCGGATTCGGAATACATCATTTTTGCACTGGTGACGCGGGATTCGTCTATTTCGGAAGGTCTACGCTGCATGAGCTGCATCCATTCGGCTTTTTGCCAATTCGCATTACTCCCGTCTCCGGTAACTGTAAAATCGCCCGTTCTTACAACCGTATACTCATTTGCAGCCTCTGTTCTACAGATGCTTAGTTGAAAAACCAAGCACACAATGGTTAAAATAAAAATACCTCGTTTCATAATTAATGGAATAACTGAATAATAGAATAACTGACTTATTAACATATCATCTCAAATCGCGTATAGGGCACGAGCGCCTTTGGAATACGTATGCCGTCAGGTGTCTGGTTGTTTTCAAGGATGGCGGCCACGATTCGCGGTAAGGCTAATGCGCTTCCGTTCAGGGTATGGCATAATTGAATCTTTTTATTCTCATCGCGGTAACGGCATTTGATACGGTTTGCCTGAAAACTTTCAAAGTTTGACACGGAACTTACTTCCAGCCAGCGCTTTTGTGCGGCTGAATACACTTCAAAATCAAATGTAAGCGATGAAGTAAAACTCAGATCGCCGCCGCAAAGCCGCAGGATGCGCCACGGCAGTTCAAGTCGCTCGACCAACGATTCAACGTAATCAACCATTTCCCGCAACGATTGATACGAATGTTCCGGCGTATCAATCCGTACAATTTCCACTTTGTCGAATTGATGCAGACGGTTCAAGCCCCGTACATCTTTTCCGTATGAACCGGCTTCGCGACGGAAACAGGCCGAATAGGCGGTGTTTTTGATCGGCAACGATGCTTTGTCGAGAATGACGTCGCGATACAGATTCGTCACCGGCACTTCAGCCGTGGGAATAAGGTATAGATCATCCAAAACACAATGATACATCTGGCCTTCCTTGTCAGGCAAATTCCCTGTTCCATATCCGGATTCGGCGTTTATTACGTAAGGCGGCTGTATTTCCAAATAGCCGGCTTCATGCGCGCTATCCAGGAAGAAATCAATCAATGCCCTTTGCAAACGGGCGCCATATCCCATATAGACCGGGAATCCTGCTCCGGTTATCTTTACGCCCAGTTCAAAATCAATCAGCTTGTATTTTTGTGCAAGTTCCCAGTGGGGAAGCGCATCATCGGGCAAAACAGGGATGACGCCTCCCGTCTTTTCACATGTATTGTCTTCTGCGCCATGGCCCTGCGGAACAGAATGATGGGGGATATTCGGAATAAGAACCATCAGCGCTTGAATCATTTTCTCGGCGTCGGCTTTCGTTTCGTCCATTTTTTTGCTCTGCTCTTTCAATTCGGATACTTTTACTTTGGCTGCTTCGGCTTCTTCCTTTTTGCCTTCTTTCATCAGCGTTCCGATTTTTTTTGACAGGCTGTTGATTTCCGACAGGCAGGTATCCAATTCTGTTTGCGCCTGACGCCGTGTAGCGTCCAAGCAAATCAACCGATCGATTTTTTCTGCTGCATCGAAATGTTTAACCGCCAGGCGACTAATCACTTCATCGCGTTGTTCCGTAATTGTTTTGAGTGTAAGCATCGTGATTTTTTTTAATTTTCAAGATGCAAAAATAAATAAAATTTCAAGATATTCCAAATTCGTCAACGTCAACGGGTGCATTTGGCTGAATCAATCCGGGCTGCACTTATCTTTTTACTCTTCCTCCGGTAATCCATGTCTGGATATAGTAGGGTTCGGAAAGACTGCTGACCATTACGCCTTTTGAAGAACTGGCATGAATGAACTTTCCGTTTTTAAGGTAGATTCCCACATGGGTAGGTAAGCGGGATTGAGCGGAAGCTGAGGATCGGAAAAAGACAAGTTCGCCTTCTCTGATATTATTTCGATTGACATTCGTACAGTTTTTCTTAAGGATGTTTGCTGTGCTGCGCTCTAATTTTATTCCGTACACTTGCTGATATAATATGCAAACCAATCCTGAACAGTCGACTCCATTTTTCGTGTTTCCACCGTAGCGGTATTTAACTCCCAGCCATTTGCTCCCTGCATCGTATAATGATATGTTATCCGCCGGCGTCAGGCGTAAGCCATACTGCTTCGACAACCGCTCAATGGTCTGGCTGTTATATTTGGATGACATCGCCGTTTGTCTGCGTACGCCGCATGACACGAGGCATGACGCAGCAAAACAGACCAAAAGTATGTTTATGAATTTCTTCATGCGCAATATAAAAAAAAGTTACAGGTTACGGGTTACAGGAAATGAATTATGAAATAATTCGTCCTGCATCCCGTAGCTTGTAACTTGCAACTCAAATTAATATGATTAATCCGTATCCGCTACTACTGCTTCGGCTTCGGCAATCACTTCAACTGCCGTTTCGGGTACCGCTTCAACTACTTCTTCGGCTACCGCTTCAACTGTTGCTTCAACAGCCACTTCGGCTACCGCTTCAACTGCCACTTCGACCGGCAGCGGTTCTGCGGTTGTTTCCGCTATTGCTTCCGGAATTTCAGCGCCGGACTGTATCACTGGGCCGGCATCTATGCTTTTGATAGAGATATAGGAACGGTTATTTTTTGTTTTTCTAAAAATAACAATACCGTCTATCAGCGCATAAATCGTATGGTCTTTACCGATACCTACATTTTCACCGGGATGATGTGCTGTTCCACGTTGACGGACAATAATATTTCCGGCTTTTGCAAATTCTCCGCCAAAAAGTTTTACACCAAGTCGTTTGCTTTCTGATTCACGACCGTTTTTTGAACTGCCTACTCCTTTTTTGTGTGCCATTTTCTTTTCTCCTTATCCGTTTATGCAACAATCTCTTTAATGTTCACTTCCGTAAATTGCTGGCGGTGGCCGTTCAGTTTACGATGTCCTTTTCTTCTTTTCTTGTGAAAGATGAGGACTTTTTCTCCCTTGACAAGCGGTGTAACGATCTCGCACACTACTTTTGCTCCGCTTACTGTCGGCGTCCCTACGGTAACCGTACCGTCTGCATCGACTAATAACACTCTCTCAAATTCAACTGTCTGTCCGCTTTCCGAATTTTGGATGTGGTGCACAAACATTTTTTTTCCTTTTTCGACCTTAAATTGCTGGCCGTTCATTTCTACAATTGCGTACATCTGTCTTATTATTAACAGGTTAAATCCCGAAGGCGGGTATCGCTCCGATACCGCTTTTCTGCCCCCTAAGGAAAATCAGGCCACAAAAGTAGCGCTTTTTTTTTACTTAAACAAAAAACTGGTATTATTTTTTCCCCGAACATTTCGGCAATAAAAAAATAATTTTTTTGTATTGCGCTCAATTTACGCTATATTTTATCGGAAATAGAATATAGCTCATTTCGGCAATAAAAAAATAAATTTTTTGTATTGCGCTCAATTTACGCTATATTTGTCGCATCAATTAAAAGAAAAAACCTATGTCTGATGTAAATGAACTTTATCAAAAGCGATTACGCCGTTTTGTGACGGCGCTGAACAATCGCAAACCGGATATGATTCCTATCCGCCCGTTTGTTGCCGAATTTACCGGAGTCCATGCCGGATATGACTGCCAGCAGCTGACACAGCATTACCCTGCCGCCTTTGATGCAATGATACAGTGTTGCAAGGATTACGACTGGGATGCCGTTCCGGCAAATATGATTTATGTGTGGCCATGTATCACCGATGCCGCATCCGTTCGCTATTATGGTGTTCCGGGCGTCAATGTACCGCCCGACAGGGGATTTCAATATATCGAACCCCCGGAAGAACAGTCGTTTATGCGTGCGGACGAATACGACCGTCTCATCGCCGATCCGACCGCCTTTTTATATGAAGTCTGGTTGCCGCGCGCTTCACGGCGCATTGCCGGCGCGGGCGCTCAAAACACTTTCCGGAGCGATGTGGCATTGGTCTCGTCCGCCATGGCCATGGTTCAGTATTTCAACGCCTACGGCCCCCACGGTGCGCGACTGTTGAATGAGTCGGGAACGGCAGGCGCTATCTGCGGTATCTTCAAAGCGCCTTTAGACATTCTGGGAGACAAACTGCGCGGTTATATCGGTTTGACGATGGATTTGTTTGAGCAACCGGAAAAAGTCATGAAAGCATGCGATGCGCTCATGCCCCACCTGCACTGGCTGGCCTCCCAGTCGGCAGACCCCGGATCGCAGGCGCCCATCGGTTACTGGATGCACCGCGGATGTGTACCGTTTGTCAAACCGGAACATTTCGACAACATCTACTGGCCGACCGTTCGCCCCATCATTGAGCAGTTGTGGAAAGAAGGCCATCAAACCATGTTCTATGCCGAAGGCAACTGGGATGCGCATCTCGACGCATTTCACGAATTGCCGGAACGAAGCATCGTCTATCATATCGATCGTGGCGATCCGCAGACGGTTCACGACAAACTGCATGACAAGTTTGCCATCAGCGGCGGCTTGAGCAACGTGACATTAGCGGTTGGAACACCTGAACAAGTCCGCGCCGAAGTAAAAAAACTGATAGATATCCTCGGAAAGGAAGGAGGCTACATCATGGATGCAAGCGCCATCATACAGAATGAAGCCACAGTCGAAAACATGAAAGCCATGGTTGAGGCGACACGTGAATTTGGCGTTTACGACGACCCCGATGAACCGCTCGAAGAATTGGTGGTGCGCCCGAATGTCGGTTTCAAACCTCAAAGCGCCATTCCACCTGCAACAGGCCGCCCCGCAGGAACTTGTGTTACATGGCAAGAACACCTCCAGGACCTCCAGTGCGAAAAAATTCAAGGCTGTCCCGAATTGGCAGAACGCGTCTGGAATATGGTGGATGCAAACGGCGTCACATACATCTGGCAGATGCTGCTGTCGTTTTAATTACGAATTACTAGTTCATGACTATTCAGGAACTTAAAAAACTCCGTGAAACAGAAAACAAGGTAGAGTTTAAGGAGGCAAAACGGAAAATATAATTATGCCGCTCTTATCCTGCTTGGCAAAAGAGAAGCCATACGCAAATATCTATCCAATGCTGAAATTATCATTGAATACCGTCTGAACAGGTCGATGATACCCTACACGGCACGAAAGGAATTTCAGGAATCGCTTTTTACGGTAATGGACAAGGTTTGGGCATACGTCAACCAGCCTGCAAGCAACCCCTTATTGCATGTACGCCACAAATTTACGATATATGATATTCCCGCGTTCAATGAGGACGTCATTCGCGAAGCAGTTTTGAATGCAGTTGGGCACCGGCTGTGGAATGACCTGAGCAGTGTGGTTATCAAACAGTACCCGGACAGCATCAATATTATCAATGCAGGTGGTTTTCCCGGAGGAGTAACAAAAGACAACATTCTCACGGTAAGCAGCAAGCCGCGCAACAAACTGGTAATGGAAGTCCTGGAAAAGACAGGTCTTGTTGAACGAGCGGGACAGGGCGTCGATAAAATGTTCTACAACTGTCTGATGGAAGGAAAACCATTACCGGATTATTCGCATACAGACGATTATCAGGTTGAATTATGTTTACGGGCAAAGATTGTGGATGAAGCATTTTATATTTTCGTGAATGAAATACAGGACAAACGAAAAGAAGACAAACTGAATGTTTTTGATTTGCTGACATTAGATAAGATACGGCAAGGCATTTCAACAGATTTATTTGAAGATTCAGTTGATAAATTACAGCGCGAAGGGTTGATAAAATCGCAAAGCTCGGCGGATAGAAAATTTGTGCTGAATGATTTGTACTACGAAATGGCAAAACAACCGGCATATATAAAAGATTATCGGGCAAGGGATTTGCAGATTGTGGCAAGTTGCTTTGAAAAAGCAAAAGAGGTTTCGATGAAAGATTTTGTAGCGGCTTTTGAAAATCAGTTATCTCGTGGACAAATTAAATATTTGGTGTTGAAATTAGAAAGTGAAGGTTTGATTATAAAAAAAGGAAGTGGTCGCTGGTCAATTTACCGTTTATCCGAAAAGACAAGTTTTGATAAAAGTGTATTCAAACAGTTTCAATTCGCCATAGAACAATGAAATTTCGCCATAGAGGCCTTTATTTGAAATCTATTTATTGTTTAAAAAATTGACTATCAGTAATATTCCAATTCGCCAAAGAGAGATGAATTTTCGCCAAATACAACTTTCAATTCCCCAAATACACCTTGATTTTCCCCAAATCAAACAACTCTTACATTCTCAACCCTTATCAGCGGCACGATAGTCGCCCGCACGGTCGGCAATGTAGAGACGCAATGCATTGCGTCTCTACCCGGCCGCGGCGTGTATATCGTCATGGACGGCAAGAGTGTGGTTAAAGTGGTTAATTAAAACCATTTACGTCATTGCGAGGAACGAAGCAATCCATCGTTATTTTTTTCTGGATTGCTTCGTCACTCCGCTCCTCGCAATGACGTGTATACGGCAGTTTTTGTCTGAAATATTTGTTCATTAGAAACTCTATTTGTTCATATCTGCAAATATTATTTTTTTAAAAAAAATAATATACCCTTTCTTGAAAGACAACATGCACCCTTTGTTGTAGAAAATTATTTTCATTCTAAAAACAAAGAATTGAGATTTATTTAACTAAACTCTAAAAAAAAATCCATGTTTGGTGCCGCGAAGCGCAAATTGTTTGTTGACGAGCGCGGTAAATTCGAAGTTTTTAAGACCCCAGTCGGGGGCTATCAGTAATGCTTTCGGCGATTGGGAGATAAATCGTTCGACGGCAATTTGCGGATTCAGGCGCTCTAAAAAATCGACTGTCAAGGCGGCATATTCGGGCGGAGTATAGAGATTGAACCGTTCAGGATATGCGATAAATTCCTGTTCCATAGCCGTATGACGGATGATCTGCAGTTGGTGCAATTTTAGTGTATCGATGGGTAATGACGAAATCCGATCGGCATGTGACAGGATTTGCTCCCTGCTTTCGCCGGGTAAGCCCAAAATCAAATGAGCGCCGACAGCGACACCTCGTCCGGCAGTCCGACGGATAGCATCTTCGGCTTGTGGATAGGTATGGCCACGATTGATTCGCCGCAGGGTTGCATCCAAAGTACTTTCGATGCCGTATTCAATCTGAATATAAGTTGTTTTGTTAAGTCCGGTCAGGTAATCCAACAATTCCTCCGGCATGCAATCAGGCCGCGTACCGAT
>Ga0082212_10001382_pt1 | contig 35723 bp, 30 predicted proteins | sample TergutNt197P3_FD_71548 | JGI IMG/M metagenome (GOLD analysis project Ga0082212, IMG submission 71548) | Neocapritermes taracua P3 segment gut microbial communities from Petit-Saut dam, French Guiana - Nt197 P3 | ecosystem: Host-associated > Arthropoda: Insects > Digestive system > Gut ...
TTGTTTTTCTCCAAGACTAAATTGATAGAGCATTACGAAAAAACATTAGGAGCCGTACACATTGGTGGACATCGTATGATAATTTACGAAAAGGAAGCTCAGAGATTAATTCAAAAATATTTTACAATCTTTTAATATAGACTATTATGGCAATTAATAGAGAACCCGAAGGCGTTGATTTTGTAGTGGAGCCACATGTGCTTACAGACGAAGACAGGCGAATTGTTGCCGAGAATATCCGAGCACACAAAGCCAAACAAACTCAAGAAGAAAAAAATTATAATAGAGCATTTACAGATGTAATACAGGCAATGAGTCGTTTACGAGACGCTGAAAGGAAATGGCGAGTTGCTGGTGTGGCGTATTGAATTTATAAATAAAATAAGTATAAACCGTTCTATAATTTTTAACAACATGATGAAAATCAAGTTTACTTTGAGGTATATGGCAGCGATGGCAGCTTGCCTCGCAGTAACAGCAATGTTTGCTTCGTGCACGAAAAACAGTAACGCATTTAGCAACAGTGATGTTAGTGTCATTAAAGCCGAGTACATTGAAGGCTTTGAAAATATTACACAAATTAAAGCGTATGTTGCAGAAACGCAATGGTCTAAACACTGCATTACCGAGGCTTTTTTAAAAGATAACGGGTTCGAGTTATGCCTGCCTTCCGTGCTTTCGGCTAATTATATCCGTCCTGTTGTCAATGAAACCATGCAAGGTATTTCGATAAGTGATCTTTCGGCAAAGTGGACTCACTTGGGTCTTGAAGTTGAGAGTAAGTCTCTTTATTACATCCTTGTACTTGACAATTCACATTGTCAGTCTGATGGTACAGCGACCAAAGAAGTCGTTTATATTTACGCCGACCGTCCAGTGAAGTTGTCAGGGAATAATGTGAGATGGGAAGATAACCCACGACAGCCATGGTCATCACTACTGTATCCATATAAAGTTGAAATTACTACTATTTACAGTAATCTCATTCTCGTGGCAGGTTGGAATATGGTTTGCTTGGAAAAATCATTAGAAACCATCAGTAGTGACTTACGGAAGGTGTATTTTACATACTCGAATAAAGACATAAGTGATTGCGAATGGAAGTTTATCATACATGATTTTTCCGGATACTAAATACATGATTTTTACCAATTTGGCAGAAATGATACCTGCATAATAAATGAGGATACGCTAACCTATAACATTACGCTTGCCGTATCGCCTTTCAAAGTAACTGTCAATTGGGCGTCTTTGTTTTTCGGATGCCAGTTCATGATTTTGGCTTCGCTTTTAGGTAAATCGACTCTGTGCGTACCGCTTCCCGTCAGATGCTCCACTTCGATAGCACAGTTTTCAATTTGCCAAGCCCTTCCAATCTTATCCAAATCGATGCGCAATTCATTCACTTGCGAATTTTTGAGCAAAAAACGTCCTGAGTTGTTTTGTATATCCGGCTCAACAAACTCGACCCGGCATGAATCAATTTCAACGTTGCCGTATGTATGAATGTTGATTTTTTCGGTGGTTATGTTTCGGACGTCGACTTTAATCTCTGCCATATTACATATTACATCTACCGTGTTTGTGTGTACAAAATAATTGATGTCGTTTATTAAAAAGAATTTTCCTTTCCTTTCATCAACATATTGCTCATACAATACGCCCGGTTTCAATCGAATAATCAATGTGTCGTCCGATGAGGTTATATCGGTAGACTTCAACAATTCTTCCGGCAGAAGTAATTTGTTTTCAGTCTCCTGATCGTTCGCCGGACTAATCCGGATCGTTCCTGAGACATTCAGGTTCTTCACCTCTTTACTTTCTTCTTTGTCAATCCGTATCGTTCGAAACGACGCTACATCTATTGCAATAAGGTTTTCTTGCGAAACCGATGTGGTATGTACGATATAGCGTCGTTCATATTTATCCGCATCGATAAATGAAACGGCAATAATCACCGATAGATTCAAAAGAAAAAGGAACAGGATAAGGCTCAATACTATTTTTGTTGTAGTTTTCATAATTGCTTAATTATTATATTGTTGTACATATTGATGATACATGCCGACAATGTCATCTATCGGAATATCCAATAGTCGGATTTGCCGGAAAAATTCGATGGTTTCATTTTCAATGAAACGGGATTTCCGCAGGGAATGGATTTTCTTTTTAGCGCCTCCGGAAACGAAATATCCAATGCCTCGTTTGTTGAATATTACCTCCGTCATTTGCAGGTAATCGAACGACCGCATCACGGTATTGAAGTTCACTTCCACAATCGAAGCATATTCCCTGACGGAAGGGATACGTTCTTCTTCGTTGTATTTGTTCAGCAGGATTTCGTCGCAAATACGCTCGGCTATTTGCATATAAATCGCTTTGTTGTCTTTAAAGTTCATAGTTACAGTCGTTTAATGATTTCAGATTCGCGAAGACGGAAAAAAGCAACAATCCAGTTGAAAAAGGTAAAAGGGATGAAAAGGCATGCACCAATCAGAAAAAAAATATTTTCTGAAAAATCGAAAAACTTAGCAGTAAGAAATGGACCCAACTGATTACCAAAGTTGTCAAAGTCATGATGAACGATTTTAATCATCCCCCAGTTTATGAAATAGAACAAAATTACAAGCACAACGATTGCAGAAAATGTTTTTACAAAAGATGCTTTCTGCCAAAATGCAGCTCCTAAAATAAATAGCGATTGCAGGAAGAAATAGAGACATAAACAAAAAGCGAAAAATTCTTTACTGAAGAAAGCATAAACACGAAAATTGATTGTTTCTTCAGGATTTACCAACTTTGTAAAATCTAAAAACCGAATGTCAAGTTCCGGATTCCGGTAGTGACAGTATACCACACGGACAGCGTCGGCCATCCATAAAGCGATAAAAAAGAAGATAATAAATCCGATTGTAACAATCAGCCAACGGGACAGGTATTTCTCTAAATTTGAAGCCGGCATTGTCAGGTAAGCAATTCTGCTTGTCTTTTCCCGCATGGAATTCATCGAAGTTGATGCAAAAAAAACGCCGAATCCTAAAAACAGAAACGAGCTCATTTGTAAAAATACTTGATTGAAATCCGGATTATGATTGCCTTGAAGCGCTCTATATGAATATAGCATAAATACGACTGTTATAATCCCAAACATCGTCAGCCATTGCAGCAAATATTTTTTCCGGTTTTCCCGGAAATCTTTGCTTAAAACAAGTCCAAAGCGTTTAAAGTTGAATATATTGTTCATGTTATTAATTATTAAGAAGTGAATATTTCTTTTATTTTCAGCGGATTACTTAATGTGCCGTTGAATAGGGTCTCCAGATTCAATACGCTTTCATCGTTGTTACGGTTCAAAAGCAAAGCGTTGTATCCCTGAATGGAGGGTGTGGTATATATCGCCTGTTCGGGGTCAACACGGTTGTCGTCGTTGGCAAAATAGAGTTTTTGGCAAATATCCGTTGTCGAAGCATTGAGCAGGATTTTACTGTCATCAAGAATAATTACCTGTTCAATCATTTTTTCCACATCCTGAACCTGATGGGTGGAAATAAGCATCGTGCGTTCGTCGGACATGTTCGAAACAACAAACTTTTTGAACTGACTTTTGCCCGGAATATCCAAACCGTTGGTTGGCTCATCCATAATCAGCAACGAAGTGTTGGTTGCCAGCGCAAAACTCATAAACACTTTTTTCTTTTGTCCCAGCGAAAGTGCGCCTAAATGAATCTTATCGTTCACATCCAATTCAAAATGGGTCAGATTTTCCATTAATTGCACTTTACTGAAGCGGGGATAAAAAGGACTGTTCAGTTTGATATAACTCCTCAATGAAATGTCAGGCAAACCAAATTCCTCCGGTACGATAAACATGTCGCAAAGCATACCCGGATATCGTTTGGAAACATTTACATTGTTGTACATAATTCGCCCTTTGCGAGGCTGTAACAGTCCTGTCATTAAGTAAAGAAGCGTCGATTTACCCGCTCCGTTTTTTCCCAGTAAGCCAAGTATCCTCCCTTTTCCAATCGTTAGATCAAAATCGGTAAATACGGCTGTCTTTTTGTAGTTGAAAGTAAGATTTTCTACACTGATCATAGTTCTCAAATTTTAGTTTGTCAAATATATTGGTATAATAGTATAATATTACACCGCAAAGATACGGGTATTTTTGAATCCACCAAAATATTTGGTGATTTTTTTTAAATCAATTTAGCTGTATGATTATTTTTTTGGTTCACCATTTGAAAAAACGGTAGGGGTCGTCAACATTTTCAGGAAAGTCTAAATATAAATTATCCGGGAAGCCGGGTGTGACGGCGCCGAGATTAGCGAGCACACGTGCAGCCATCGCATTTGCACGACGCTTGGTGGTGCGCAGGTATGGTTTATTCGCTTCGTCAATCATCCATGGCGGAACTTGCCAGAAGACGATAATACCTTTGCCATGACGGACGAAACGGATGGCTTGATTACCATCGGGGGTTACAGGAAATGCGTAAAAACTCATTTTCCCATGCCATGCCCAGTCGGCGTTGGATAGTCCGTAAAGCTCGGGCGATAGATGCTCTATTCGCGTGAAGAATGTGTCTGCAAAGGCGACTTCAAGCGGAATGGGACTCCACTTGGCGATTTCTTTTTCATTCATGCCAAGACATAGTGCATGAGCGCCTTCGAAAATTTGCTGATGAAAATTTTCAGGTACATCCTCACGGGATGAAGCGACAAAGAGTATATGTTGATTGCCGGATGTCTCTGTATCAATACCCAAATTGGAAACGAGTTTCCTTGCATTATCGCCGAGGATGATGCATGAACGGCGTTCTGCCTGTGCTCCTGCATCAGAGGGGTTGCATAAGTCGTTTATGATACGTATGGTTAACATATCGGCAACCGGGTCGGGAGCGGTGCGTCCCGAAACGTCTAACTGACAGAAGATAATGCGTCCATTGGAAGAAATGTTTTCAATGAGTGGGGAATACTGCAGGTCGAATTCGCCGTCAATGAGCGAACGCCAGTCGCCAATGGCCGGTTTTTCGATAAGTACGGAAGCAACGCTGTTACGGTTGCCGCATCGCCACACGCGGGTGTTAGTCAGTTCACACCATTGCCATTGAGGGTTGTGCATCTCTATTTCATCAATATCGGTCAGGTGTTCGGGAAGAAGCGTAGAAGAGCCTGTCCAGTCGTGCAGATATTCCGTATCAAGGTCGTTAGTTATGGTATGCGGATATCGTGTAAAGAGGAGGCGTGAGCCACGCTCAGCTATCCGGAATCCGAGAAGATTATAAAGAGGTTGCGATGACTGCTCCATGACAAGTATGCGTTTGCCGTCTGCCTGTTTTTTTATCCAACCGGCAGCATTTTCGTCGAGTGATTCACGACCTATCACAATAGGGATTCCGGTTGGGATATAATCGCCGGTTATCATATTGTAGGGGATACCGAGACGGTCGAAATGCTGTGCAGTGATGCCTTTGGTATCGTAGAGCATGATTGGGTCTTTTGAGGCGATGTCCGGCAGCGGGGGAACTGTGCGTAGCCGGAAAGTGTCGGTTTGCGTGATATTGCCTTCGAAGGTAAAGGATGCGTTGAGCAAATAATCTCCTGTTCGGTCGGGCAGTTTGAAAGTAACAGGGATACGCGCCTGTTCGCCGGGAAGAACAGCGACTTTGCCGCTGCCTGTTTTCACTGTCTTACCGTTTTGTTCAAGTACGCATTTCCAGCTGACTGTTTGCCGTGTACGGCGGTCGTTAAGAATGACAAGTGTCTTGGTGAAAGTGTCGGATGGGCGGTACAGGTGCATCTTATCGGTGAAAGTGTCATCACCGCCAATGAAAGCGCAATCGGGCATGTTCCAGCGTAGGAAGGAGCGGGCAACGGGGTTGGGAACAAACGCAGCCGGGTCGCCATGAACATCGTTGACGTACAAACCGTCGGAGCGGAGATTGTCAGGAACTATACCCGGGCGTTTAAGGTTTTCGAAACTGCCGGGAGCAGGCTTTGTGGGGGTGGGGTTTATGCGACGCCAAAAGTCGCCCGAATCCCATGGCAGCAAGCCTGAGATACCCCATGTGCGTAACGAGCGCCAATTGTCGTTGGTGAAATAAGCCAAAACGTTGTGATAATTATTTTCCATGACGCGGAGAGGCGCTTGAAGTTGTTGCCACGCAACCTCCTCGCCGGTAGCCCAATACCTTTCTTCGTGTACGAGCGTTGCGATAGCCTCGGCACCGGGATGGTAGGCGTTGTCGCCCCAAAACTGGGCAGCGTATTCGGAAGCCCAGATACTCTGGTAAACAGGGTAGCTCCAAATAAACTTAGGGCCGCGATAGCTCGACCAGTTAGCGATATGAGGCAGTCCCCATTCAACGAAAAAGATGGGCTTGACGCCGACAGTCGCCCAGTGTTCGAGCCAGTCGCTGCGCTCTTGTCGGGGCGCCCAGCCAAGATAGACGTTGGAGACATGCATGGCGCCAAAGTTACCGCCCTCATGTTGGTAAACGGGTCGCGTGGGGTCGAGAGAGGAGGCGATGTCGGCGGCAATACGGGCTTCAGGGCGGTTTCTTTCCCACCAGGCGTCTTGCACATTTGATGCCAGTCCGGACCCCCTTTCGGGTATCTCGTAGATACCGTCCATCTTCAGCGGATTTACATCGCCAAAGTAACCGCAAATGTTGTGGTTCATGGCGTACAGTATGACGGAAGGATGGTTACGGACGCGACGGATAAGCCACTGTGTCTGTTTACGGTAACGCTCGGCGACCTCGTTGTCCCGGAGGTTATGATCGAAGTCCTTGACGTGCGGGAGCGAGAACGACACGAGGATGCCTTCTTCGTCGCAGGCCTCTAACAGTCCGTCAAGGTAGCCGACGCTGCCGGCCGCAAAGTCGTAGTTGGAAGCGATGATGGCGTTGAAACCATATTGTTTGAGACGTTTACAATGTTCGATGGCAGCAGCTTTGCAGGATTTGTCGGCCGATGCGCTCATGGTGTTATTATTAAACACACGTAGATGGACGGGGGTGCCATTGAGGAGGATATTTCGTCCATCTATACGAATGTCGCGGAATCCAAAATCAATCGGCGTGAAAACATCAAGTACATTACCGGAATTATCGAGAAGCGTGAGGGTAGCCGTATAGCAGTTGTTTGGTGTGTGCGTGTCCCATCGCTTCGGGTTTTTCCATGCTGCAGTGAAGCGTAGCGTGCCATCCTGTTCGGGTGTGAGGTTATCAGCGAAGAAAGTTTTTCGTTCGCCACACCCGGTCACCTCAGCGCGAAGCCGGCAGGGATGGTTGGCAAGACCTGCAGTCTCTGCAACAAAGGTGATAGCGCCGTCGTGTATCGAAGTGATGACTTGTGCGTTTTCGAGGCGGACGGCGGATGGCGTGGCGGTGAGGTAGAGGTCGCCCGTGATACCCCGATTCCTGATAGAGGTACTTGCCGCACCGGCGCGGTCGGGAGTAAATGCCTGACTTATTGCATTAAAGGGACGGGCAGTCACCAACAGCGCGATTTCCTGTTCCTGACCGGGTACGAGCGCTTTTGTGATGTCTATCTCACCGCCCGGGTACCACAATTCACCTGCATAAACGCCATTAACGAAAGCCTTCGCATGGGTTTGGAGCATGGTGAAATCAAGGATGATGCGTTTGCCGCTGAATGTCTGTGGTACGGTAATCACACGTTTGTACCATGCCTGATTGAAGTTCCTTGCAGCATTTTCTGCAAACAGTGCGGCGATCCAAAATCGCTGAACAGCCTCATTGCCATCCCTTCCGGAAGGCCATAAGGCAGGGACTTTGCACCACCCCCAACCGTTGCCGGGCGCAGGAGGGCTTTCGATAGTTTCGTCCGACAGCACAGGGCGGAATCCCCACAGACCGTTCAAACAGATTTTTTCGCGCGTCGGTGTTTTTTGCCGCCATGCGTCGTCGAGTCCCCACACGTCGGTCGGTGCGCCGTCCGGAAGAGGGACATCCTCTCCGATAAATTGGACGGGTAACGTGTCGACATTTGTAATACCGTCATCTGCAAAAGATTGCTTCTTTGGCACGGCGAATGCTACTAACATAAGGCAGCCAATTATAATAACAGGATAGAAACGTTTCATATTTGTAGGTGTTTAAAAATAATCAAACACAAAAATAGTTGAAATTTTCGAAAAAACAGCTTCATTTACGGTCAAAAAACCAAAATTTTAGCGCCTTCGGAAACGAAATAACCGATGCCTCGTTTGTTGAACTTGATCTCCGTAATTTGCAGGTCATATATTAATTTTTCTTATAAAAATTAAACATTTATTAAAATATTGTTTATCTTTACCGAAAATTTGGCTAAATAGGGGCGATATGTTAAAAAAAATAACATTTCTTTGTTTTATTTTTTATCTGTTTTTTTCTTGTAATGAGGAAAGTATAACCCGGATAAAGGTTAATCTTTCGAATTTGCAGGCGCAAGAAATTTATGCGGTTTTTGAATCTGCCGGTTTGAGGACGGTAGATACAATCATATATAATGGCAGGGGATCGTTTACCATAACAAAAGAACCGGGCGGTTACCGTACACTAACGCTATATTACGATAATTTCAAGCGTTGGATAACGATTTACCTTGAACAACCGCAACGAATTATTGTAACGGGCGATGCGTCATTTCCGCAGATGGTGCAGGTTAAAGGAGGAAGAATCAACGAGTTACTATCTGTTTTTCGAAAAGAAACAGCTGCTATACAGAAAGAATATGTCATGCTTTTAAATAACGGTTATTCAACGCCTGAAAAGCTAAATGGAATAAATATTGCCCGACTTGCCAATATCAGTAATGAGCTTCGTCTTCAGGCAGAGGCATTTATACAAAAAAATCCCGGTGAGGAAGCCTCCGCGATTTTGATTAGAGACTATTTTCTCGATCCTGACAACATCAATCAGATTGATAATCTGTTGGATGTATTAACTCCCCAACTAAACGATTTCTATGTTGTACAGGATTTGCGAGCCTATACCGGAGAAGCAAAACGAACTGCCATTGGCGCTCAAGCCCCTGATTTTAATGTGAAAAACATCTACGGAAATGCTATTAGTACAGATTCATTAAAAAATCGTTATTTCGTGCTGGCTTTCACATACCTTTGGAATGATTTGTGCCATACCAACGAATTACAACTTGATGACATCATTCATTCGTTTCCCAAAGATAGCCTGAATGTGATGATTGTCAGCTTGGATGAAAATCCGCAGGAATTGCGTGAATTGATTCGCAAAGAACCAATTCGATGGAATGTGGTGATCGACTCTGCCGGGCAGACAATCAGGTTATTGGAGTTATACAATGTGAATGTGCTTCCCCGTAGTTTCTTAATAGATAAAGAAGGAACTATTTTACTGAAAACCGACAATGGGGTGGAACTGAAAAAAACATTGGAATCATTGATGCAAAAATGAATCATTTTTGAATTTAAAATTGTCTTTTAGTTCTTTCTGAGAACTGAAAACTAATAACTGAGAACTATACATAATGTTAGTCAAAACGTTTGCTGCCGCCGTACATGGTATAACAGCCACAATCATTACAATTGAGGTCAGTTGCACGAAAGGCATTCAGTTCTTTTTGGTAGGATTACCCGATGTGGCAGTGCGCGAAAGTCATGAGCGTATTATTTCAGCCTTACAGGTAAGTGGTTTTAAGTTTCCCCGCAACCGGATTGTGGTCAATATGGCGCCTGCCGATATTCGCAAAGAAGGCTCGTCGTACGATTTGCCGTTGGCAATCGGCATTTTAGCTGCTGCAGGCGAGATAGGAATCAAAAACGAACTGTTGGAACATTATATGCTGATGGGCGAACTTTCGTTAGACGGAAGTCTCCAACCTGTCAAAGGCGCATTGCCAATCGCCATCAAAGCAAGGGAAGAAGGATTTAAGGGTTTGATTGTTCCCAAACAAAATGTATGTGAAGCTGCCGTTGTCAATAATCTGGAGGTATATGGCGCGGAAAATATCAAAGAAGTCATCCATTTTTTTTGCGAAAAAGAGGAATTGACGCCTACCGTCATTGATACACGGGCAGATTTTTATGCCCATCAACAGCAATTTGAATTTGATTTTTCGGAAGTACGCGGACAGGAAAATGTTAAACGTGCTTTGGAAGTTGCTGCCGCAGGCGGACACAATGTGATTATGATAGGCCCTCCGGGAAGCGGAAAGTCAATGTTAGCCAAGCGATTACCATCTATTTTACCGCCATTCACCTTACAGGAAGCGCTCGAAACAACGAAGATACACTCGGTAGCCGGAAAGGTAGCAACAAACACCTCTTTATTGATACAACGACCTTTTCGTTCGCCCCATCATACGATTTCGAATGTCGCTATGGTGGGAGGCGGTTCTTTTCCGCAACCCGGCGAAATCAGTTTAGCACATAACGGAGTCCTTTTTTTAGACGAATTGCCTGAATTTAACCGCAGCGTGCTGGAAGTATTGCGACAGCCATTGGAAGACAGACAGATTGCTATTTCGCGTGCACGTTTTGCCATCAATTATCCGGCAAGTTTCATGCTTGTCGCTTCGATGAATCCCTGTCCGTGTGGCTATTATAATCATCCCGATCGCGCTTGTCTTTGTGTAGCCGGAAGCGTACAAAAATACTTAAACCGCATATCCGGCCCTTTATTAGACAGGATAGATATTCAGATTGAAATCGTACCGGTTCCCTTTGAAAAAATATCCGAACAACGGCCGGCCGAACCAAGCAGTCAGGTGCGTGAACGCGTTATCCGGGCGCGTGAAATTCAAAGCAAACGGTTTGCATCCGACAAAAACACCTATTGTAATGCACAAATGAGTTCGCGCCAGTTGCATAAATATGCTGTCCCTGACGAAGCCGGACTGAAACTGCTGAAAAGTGCGATGCAGCGTCTAAGCCTCTCTGCACGAGCATACGACCGAATTTTGAAAGTATCCCGTACGATTGCCGATTTAGACGAAAGCCAAACCATTCAATCCTCCCATCTTGCCGAAGCCATCAATTATCGCAATCTTGATCGCGAAACGTGGGGACTTTAATTCAATTAAAAATTAAGAATTAAGAATTAAAAATTAAGAATTAAAAATCTGTAGGCGCTTTAGCGTTTCTGCGTTTATAGCTGTGCGTGAAAGCGCACGGAATTGCAGCATAGATAGAGAAATATGCAATTTTTTGTTAATTTTGCTGCTCCAAAAATAGATGTGATGATGAAGAAATATGATTTTTTGGTAATTGGGTCGGGCATTGCCGGGATGAGTTTTGCATTGAAGGTGGCCGGTAAAGGGAATGTTGCGCTTATCTGCAAATCCGGATTGGAAGAAGCAAATACTTACTTTGCTCAGGGGGGGATTGCTTCGGTAACCAATTTGATTGTTGATAATTTCGACAAACATATTGAAGATACAATCATTGCAGGCGACTACCTGAACGACCGCAAGGCAGTAGAAAAAGTAGTATTGGAAGCGCCCGAACAAATCGAAACGCTGATACAGTGGGGCGTTGATTTCGACAAAGATGAAAAAGGCGGTTTTGACCTTCACCGCGAAGGAGGTCATTCCGAATTTCGCATCCTGCATCATAAAGACCGCACAGGTGCTGAAATACAGGATAGTCTGATTCGAATGGTTCAAAGACATCCGAATATTACCGTGTATGAAAATCATTTTGCCGTCGAAATACTAACCCAACATCATCTGGGATTGATAGTTACCCGTCAAACACCCGGTATTCAATGCTACGGCGCTTACATCATGGATATTCAAACAGGAAAAATCGATACTTTTTTATCGAAAGTGACCTTGATGGCAACAGGCGGGGTAGGGGCTGTCTACCACACAACAACCAATCCGTTAGTAGCTACCGGCGATGGTATTGCGATGGTTTACCGCGCTAAGGGAACAGTCAATGATATGGAATTTGTTCAGTTTCACCCTACTGCCTTTTATCATCCGGGCGACCGTCCTTCGTTTTTAATCACAGAAGCCATGCGTGGATATGGCGCTCTGCTCCGGACGCAGGATGGTCATTCATTTATGCATAAATACGATGAACGCCTCGAACTGGCGCCTCGTGATATTGTTGCACGGGCTATCGACAATGAGATGAAAAATCGCGGCGATGATTTTGTCTATTTAGATGTGACACACAAAGATGCGGAACAGACCAAACAACATTTCCCAACGATATATGAGAAATGCCGCGGGCTTGGCATTGACATTACAAAAGATTTTATTCCGGTAGCGCCTGCCGCTCATTACCTTTGCGGAGGAATAAAAGTGGATTTGGACAGTCGTACTTCGATTCAACGCTTGTATGCAGCGGGTGAATGTTCCTGCACCGGCTTACATGGAGGCAACAGATTGGCATCCAACTCATTGACGGAAGCGATTGTCTATGCCGACGCCGCTGCAAAGCATAGTCTGAACATCATTGATAAATATGATTTCCAAAATAATATTCCTGAGTGGGACGACAAAGGCACAAGTTCGCCGGAAGAAATGGTATTGATTACGCAAAGTCTGAAAGAGGTAGGGCAAATTATGTCGTCATACGTAGGGATTGTCCGTTCGGATTTGCGGCTGAAAAGAGCATGGGTACGTTTGGATATTCTGTACGAAGAAACAGAAAGCCTTTTTAAACGCGCAATCGCATCGAAAGATATCTGCGAACTCCGTAATATGATAAACGTCGGCTATCTGATTATGCGCCAAGCCATTGAACGCAAAGAGAGCCGTGGGCTACATTATACATTAGACTATCCGCCGAAAAATGAATAATAAAAAAAAGGCTGCTCGAAAATCGAGCAGCCTTTTTTTTATTATTCCAGATTCAATGTAACTCGCTTAAACGCTGTAACTATCAGCGCCTTATCCTGCTGTTGCAAATACTGCAAAACAGTAATTTTGGAGTCTTTGATAAAGTCCTGTTGCAATAAGGTAAAATCTTTATAGAATCTCTGCAAAGCGCCCTGGGCAATACGGTCTAACATATTTTCCGGTTTGCCTGCCTGACGGGCTTTGTCTTTTGCCACATCTAATTCTAAATCAATCACTTTCTGCGAAACCTCTTCAGGCGTAATGGAAACAGGATTCATTGCAGCCACCTGCATGGCAATATCACGTGCCACCTGACGTTCCAATTCCTGATTAAAGGCCACAACAGTAGCTAATTTATTTCCGGGATGTATATAAGAAACAGTTGCTGTTCCCTGTACAAACTCGTAAAAACCTAATTCCATCTTTTCGCCCGTAATTCCGATACGGTCGGTGATGTGATTTTCGATTGAACGGCCATCGCTTAGCGGAAGCGCCAGCAATGCTTCAAGAGAGGCCGGTTTTTTGTCCATAGCCGCATCTAAAAAACTTTGTACCAATGCAATAAAGTCTGCATTTTTAGCGACAAAATCCGTTTCACATTTCAATGCAACAATCGCTGCAAAATCACCGTTATCAGCTGCCAGCACGCAACCTTCCGACGCATCGCGGTCGGAACGTTTTGCGGCCACAGCCTGTCCTTTTTTACGGATTATTTCCATTGCTTTCTCAAAGTCGTTGTCGGCTTCCTGCAAAGCGTTTTTACAATCCATCATTCCGGCACCACTCATTTTGCGTAAGTGGGCGATATCAGCCATAGTAACTGCCATATTTTTATATTTTTTATTGTTTTTTAATTTAACATTAACCGTTAATCACTAACAGTTAACCGTTATTTACTCCTCTTCGATATCTTTTGCCACCTTCGATATCACGGCTGCATTCAACGCTTCGTCTTCTTCTTTTACTGTACGTTCTCTACGTGCCGACGATCTTGCTCTGCGTTCTCTTCTGGGTGCTTCCTCTTCTTCGGGTGCTGCTTCCGAACTGTCTTTCTCGGCATTACTTTCCTGCAATCCTTCGTTGATAGCCTGACATACAACCTCCAAAACCAATTCAATAGATTTTGTAGCATCGTCATTGGCCGGAATAACGAAATCAATAAAAGTCGGGTCAGAATTGGTATCAACCATAGCAAATACCGGTATGCCCAGCCGGTTCGCTTCCCGAACGGCAATATGCTCTTTCATCACATCGATGACAAACAAAGCTGCCGGCAAACGGTTTAAGTCAGCAATTGAGCCTAACATCTTTTCCAATTTCGCACGCTGACGTGTGATTTGAAGTTTTTCTCTCTTCGACAGGTTATCGAACGTTCCGTCTTTGCTCATCTTATCAATCGTCGACATTTTCTTGACCGCCTTACGGATAGTCGGGAAATTAGTCAACATACCACCCGGCCAGCGTTCCACCACGTATGGCATACTGATAGCCGTAGCTTTGTCGGCTACGATTTGCTTGGCCTGTTTCTTGGTGGCGACGAAAAGGATTCTGCGTCCCGATCGCGCCAGATTTTTTAATGCTTCCGCCGCATCATCTAACTTAGCAACTGTTTTATGTAAGTCAATGATATGAATACCATTACGCTCCATGAAAATATACGGAGCCATCGCAGGATTCCATTTTCTTTTTAAGTGTCCGAAGTGGACGCCTGCCTCTAATAACTGCTCAAAATTTACTCTTGACATTTTTTTGTTTTATATTCGTTTACATTCTGTTACATTCAACTGTCCGGTAGTTCTACGTTTTTTCTTAAAAAACGGAAAAATCCGGACAATTTAGATACTAAACGCCTTTTACTTGTAAGTGCTTCACAAATAAGATTAACGTTTGCTGAACTGGAATCTTTTACGCGCTTTCGGCCGTCCCGGTTTCTTGCGTTCCACAGCACGCGGGTCGCGCGTGACAAAGCCTTCGGCTTTCAAAGCCGGTTTTGATTCCGGGTTAATCTTAATCATCGCACGTGTTATGGCTAACCGTGTCGCTTCTGATTGCCCTTTGAACCCGCCTCCAAAAAGATTTACCTTAATATCATATTGTTCGACAGCACTCAATGCGTTTAATGGCTGTTTCACAATAAATTGCAGTAATGGAGAGGGAAAGTATTCCGACAATTCACGACGGTTGATTATGATTTTACCGCTTCCTTCGCTGACATATACGCGGGCAACTGCCGCTTTACGTCTTCCTATTGCATTTACTACTTCCATACAATTATATAAGTGAGTTTATATCTATTGACTTGGGCGTCTGAGCCTGATGTTTGTGCTCGTCGCCTGCATACACGTATAAGTTTTTGAGTAACTTATCACCCAAACGATTCTTGGGAAGCATGCCTTTCACAACTTTTTTAAACAGGAAGTCATCCCCTTTTGCTTTCAGCATGGCAGGCGTATATTCGCGCTGTCCACCGGGGTAACCGCTGTATTTTAAATAAATACGACCGTCCCATTTATTTCCGGTCAAAATGACTTTATCTGCATTGACAACTATCACATTATCACCACAATCAACATGCGGAGTGAAATTCGGTTTGTACTTGCCGCGTAGCAATTTGGCTACTTTCGTACAAAAACGCCCCAACACCTGGTCTGTTGCATCTACAACAACCCATTCCTTGTTTACAGTTGCTTTGTTTGCAGAAATGGTCTTAAAACTTAAAGTATCCACTTTCTTAAACTTTTTTTAAATTAATACTAAACGTCCTTGTGTATTTTTTCCTTAGGACACAATCAAAGAAAACAATACGCTAAAAACTAACATTTTAAATAAATCGATAATAAACGGCCTGCAAAGGTACGTCTTTTTTTTGATTCACAAACTTTTTTTTGATTTTTTTTGCTCCCGGATTGCAAAGAAACACAAAAAAAAGAAAATTGCGGCGATTTTATTATCTTAAAATTCACAGCCGTAAATGGACAGTATTACAGCAATTTTCATTCGGGAGATTTTGAAATGGTATAATTTTTATTTTTTCAACCAAATGGTATAATACCGATTAGTTGAAAAAATAATCAACCGCATGGTTGATAAATAAAATATTTTTTGTATATTTGCGGCGAAATTTTAAAATCGGAAAGTGATGAAACTTCCATTTCAATACGGTAAATTGGTTGAAGGTTTTTCGTTTGTAAACCGTCTGAAAGAAAAACAAATGCTAAAAAGCAATCTTTCGGCAGGTATCAACACGATGCTAATTTCGCCACGCAGGTTGGGGAAATCTTCGCTTGTGAAAGTGACAATGAGCGAACTTGAAAAAGAAGATAAAAACATAAAAGTCTGTTATATAGATTTATATACAATAAAAAGCGAAGATGAATTTTATCAAACCTTTGCACGTGAAGTGATAAAAGCCGTCAGCGCCAAGTGGGAAACATGGATTTCAACAGCAAAGAAATTCCTGACGGCATTTTCGCCGAAAATTTCGATAGGCGCAGATCCAATGACTGATTTTTCAATCGGATTGGAATGGAGGAGTTTGAAAGAAAATGAATTGGAACTGTTGAATTTGCCGGAAAAAATTGCACAAGCGAAAAAAATCAAAATCGTAGTTTGTATGGACGAATTTCAAAATCTGGCAAAATTAAAGGATTACGAATCGCTTGAAAATAAAATGCGTAGCGTATGGCAACAGCAGCAAAATGTAACATATTGCCTGTATGGAAGTAAACGACACATGATGATGGACATTTTCAATTCATCGGCAAAACCATTCTACCGTTTCGGACAAATCATGTTTTTGACAAAGATTGCAGAAAATGAATGGGTCAATTATATTGTGAATGCGTTTGTCGATACCGGAAAATGTGTTTCGGAAACGTTAGCGCTGGAATTGGTGCAAATGGTTGAATCACATTCGTGGTATGTGCAACAATTAGCCTATTTTACGTGGGTTTTTACTGAATATGAAGTAAATAAAACAATCATTCAACAAGCTGTCGAACAAGTAATGGAAGCTAACCTGCCATTATACCTGAACGAATGTGATGCACTTACGGCAAGTCAACTGAATTTACTGATTGCCATATCCAAAAACGAACAGAATCTGACCGCTGTTGAAACAATGAATAAATACAATATGGGTACGCCGCAAAACGTATCGAAAAATAAAAAGATGTTGCAAAACCGTGAAATTATAGAGAAAACAGAAGCGGGTTTTGCCTTTCTTGATCCTGTTTTTAAGCGGTGGTTTAGCAGAATGTATACATAAATTATATGACAATAAACAGTACAATATGAAAAAGCAATGGTGCGAATCGTTATTTGAGAACTACGGGAATAGGTATGAACCGTTTGAAATTGCCGCAAAATGAGCAGACAGATTAAAATTATTTGGATACTTTCCCTGATTTCGGTTTTATTGTTGATCGGAGTACAGGGATATTGGCTTATCAATCAGTACAAATATGTATTGAATGGCTATTCAGAGGAAATTGCTTCATTTGTCTCATTGGCAGGCGAGCAAGAATATCTGAATCGCATGAGTGACAATACATCAACACCGATGTCGTCAAGTTTCATCATGCGGTCGAATACTGAAAACGATTCCGACTACAAAATTCATGTCTTAATAGGCGCCTCAGACCTCAATTCCAATCCGATCAATGATTCCATTTCTCAGATAGCGTACAAGTTTCAACAGCTCCGGTTTGCAGGCGATCAAAATATGGCCGACCCTGATACTTTCCGTCTGAGTTATTACACCAATCTTACCGGCGAAGCGTTACGTAATGCTACAGAAAGAGCGATTACAAACAATGCAAAACCGTTCGAGCCGGCACAGTTTGATTCTTTGCTTGTGTCTTTACTGCCAACGGTGGAATATGCCATTGTTCCCTGGCAGAAGAATGACCTTAATGAAGGTGTCATCGTATTACACAAAAGGACAGGCAACCTGTTTAACCCGCGCTTAGTCATCGATTATATTTATAGCCCGTTAGATGAGCTGGGCATCTCTGTCTATATCACACTGCCCATACAACCGGTTTTTTACCGGATGGGCATACAACTGATTGTATCTGTACTCTTAACATGCCTGTTAATTGCCTGCCTGATATTTCAGATGCGAACCATACTGAAACAAAAGAAAATCACGGAGATACGCGAAGACTTTGTCAATACGATGGTTCACGAATTGAAACGGCCTGTGCAAACGTTGATGACATTTGTGTCCTTCTTGCATAATCAAAATATGCGTTTGGATGCGGAAGCAACTGAACAGGTAGTGCGGGACTCCATGTTTGAATTAGATAACCTTTCGGCCTACCTGAATAAAGTGAAAGACATGCTACAGGCCGACAATGAAACGACATCACTGCATCCCGTCCGTTTCAATTTGCCCGACTTAGTCGAAAAAGTAATCCGGCTGACCCATATTCCGACAGGTAAAACAGTGAATATTAAGCCTGTGTATGAAACGGACGATCATTATATGGAAGCCGACCCTATACATTTTGCGAATGTTTTGAGTAATTTAGTCGAAAATGCCATCAAATATTCGGGCGACAAAGTAAATATTGAAATTAAAGTAGGGCAGGATAAACAGAAAATATGGGTGTCTGTCAAAGATGATGGCATCGGGATTCCGGTTACCGAGCAGGACAAGGTGTTTACGAAATTTTACAGAGGAAACAATATCCCGGATAAAAGCATACCCGGTATCGGACTGGGACTAAGCTACGTAAAACTGATCATCGAAGCGCATCAGGGCACAATCAACCTGATCAGTCAGGTAAGTGAAGGCACCACCATAACCATAAATCTACCGCAATGAAACAAACGCTAAACATACTTTTTGCCGACGACGACACTAAATATTCGTTGATTCTCAAACGTTTCCTTGAAAACGAAGGTTATGTTGTGACTTATTTCAACAATGGCCTTTCGGCTGTCGAACAATTTCCGGCGCTTGAACCCGACCTTGTCTTACTCGATATCAATATGCCGGGTCTGAACGGTTTCGAGGTGGCCGAAAAAATCAGGGAACAGGATACCCAGACACTTATATTTTTCCTGACAGACCGCTCCGATAAGACCGATCGGCTGAAAGGATTTAACCTCAAAGGAAACGATTACCTGACCAAACCATTCTATCCCGAAGAACTGCTTGCACGTATCAAAGAACGTTTCGACAGCTTACCTGCCGATAATACGCAGGAAGAAATTTTTCGTTTCGGAAATACGATCTTCAATTACAGCAACAACGAATTGCGTTCGGGCAACAGCAAAACACTTATCACATCCCGCCAGGCGGAAATACTGCGTATGCTGGCAAAAAACATTAACTCTGTCGTTTCGCGCGAAACTATTTTATCTTTGGTCTGGGGCGCCGACAGCTATGCCAATTCGCTGGCGTTGAATGTCCAGATAACTTATCTGCGCCGCGCCATTCAGAACGATCCCAAACTTTCCATTGTGTCGTTGAATAAAAAAGGATACATGCTCAATCAGATATAAGTAGATGGATAAAATGATAAAAACCTGCGGCACTAAAAAGCCTTCATTGATAAGAAGAGTTTTACCCTTCTTACGATCTTACGATCTTACAATCTTACGGTCTTACAATCTTACGCTCTTTTCTCTTTTTGTTGCAGGAATGATGCAATTACAAGTCAGTGCACAAATAACACAACAGAAATCTTTTCCAATATCTGCCGTAAAACTTATCACAGGGCAGGAAATCGAGATTTATTGTCATACAAAACCGGCAAATGCGCAGGAAGTGTACGACAATTTTATCGTTACTGCCGGCGGCGAAAGGGTAGAATTTACCTATCTCTCTTATTTTGATTCAGGGAAATATGCCGCCGCTCCCGTAATCAATATCAGATTAACGAAACCCTTGAATGTAGGCACGCTGAGAGGAAAAACCGGCAATGCAAGGACGCCGGGTGAAAACACACATATTGAATTAGGGCCGAAAGTCGCCGCCACGCTTCAGGTAGGATCAGACGGTCAGGCTGTGACCGCCGTATGGGCGCCATTTTACGATTATATGAACATTGGCTCAAAATCCAAAATAACTGCCACAGGAACAGCCTCATGTGGTACATTGTCGGCAAATGATACACATCTTGGCGTTGCATACAGCAATGAGCATGTGATTGATTACGCTGCAGGCGGTATACACAGGATGACCGGCCGTGCAGAACTGATTACACAAAATGCGGTAGACTATGGCGTGGCCATCATGATTGTGGGCGCAGATCAATCGGTCTATGAAGCGCCTCAATGGCGGGAATTGTATGTATCGGGCAAAACAAACGACTGGTATACGCGCCGAATTATCGAAGGCACATTGGCAAAGCCTGTTATCGTAACTACGGCCGACGATGTCATGCGACAAAAGAGCGCCGGCACGATGTTACGCCCCAAAAGCGATTTTTTCTTTTTAGGTGAGGCATTTACACGGTTGTTCTGGCGTGTCGCTGTCGACGGTTCTGACAATGCAGCAACCTTAGGCTGCCGCCGCGTTGCCCGTAGCGTATATAACGATCCGGACGATTACCGTTACGACAAACATATCGTGGCAGCTTACGAAGCAGCCAAAGTTAATAATATGTACCCGCGTACAAAGATGATGCAAAGCGTGGAAGATTATTTTGTGTATGGCACCATGATTTTTTACGAATTTAACCCTGAATCGGCCGATGGCAAATGGAAACCGGAAGGTGGTCCGGTAAACACACGCGAAGAACTGAAACGCTACGACCATGCGCTCTATCGCCCTTTATGCGGCATTTTTGGCGAATGGGAATATTTCTCGAGCGAAAACAGCGATGGTTTCGACCGCGGTATGGATGGCGTACGTTCAGCAATGCCCTGGTTCTGGCATACACAGGCAGACAATTACGACATTACCACCCTACCTTATCCGGCATTAGATATTGAGCATGTCCGGGTAATCGCCGAAAACCAGATTGAGATTAAGTTCAACCGCGAAGTTAAAGATATGACAGCACTGTATAATGTCAAAAATTGGAAAATACAGCATAGCGCAGATGGAGGCTCAACATGGAATGATGTCGACCATATCATGGGAGGAGGTTATTTATGGCGTGCGATCACCTTGCAACTCCCCCAAGGCTCCACATTCAGCTTTACCCGGGGGCGCTTCGGAAGGAGCTTTCGCGGTTTTACAAGCGAAGATATCGACGAGCGCAAAATCTCTGCCGGGGGCTGGATAGCCGACGATCAGACCGCAAGCCCTTCTGCCGTACAAATGGGTCAATATATTGATGTCAATGAAGCAATCAACGAATATGGCGCCGGCATGAACGGCCTGTTCAGGGTGCTATATACAGGCGACAGTCCTGTACGCGACTGGAAAGGCAATCAATTGCCTGTAAAAAAGCTGTATACGGCCGATTTCAGGCCATGGGTGGGCAATGTTTACCGCAGTCCGCTGACCGGCGTTTATATTTATGGCGACACAGATGTGCCCAAAGAGGTATTGATGATCTCCGGAGTCTATTACGATCTGCAATTCACCAACAACCTTACCGGATCTTATAAAAAATGGCCAAGCGGAATTGCCTATACCGCAGACGAATTGCCGGTTTCGTCCATCTATGACCGTCCGGGGCAGCGAATAGCTGACTATTCTGTCAAACAAAACGGAGGGATGCTTGTCGTAGCCGAAGGCCAACACCCGAACCAGCAACCGGAGCGAAGAGGCCAGCAAGCCGGTAACTATCACAGCGGACTTTACGTGGAAGGGTGGGGTGGCAATATCTTTCAGGATCAGGCCAATAATATCACACGCGACTACAGCATGACTCGTTATAAAAACGAATACCTTCTGTATCATGAAGGCGGACATGGCATAGACAGCTATACAGTCCCAAACAGTTATGCGCCCTGGGTCAATACCAATATCACTTCTGCCCACAGTACCGCAACAAGCGAAGAGAACGAACGCAGGTATTACGACGAAAACAATGTGGGCGCTTATCTGTCGAACAGAGGCGAATATGTCTCTACGGGAGCCACTTACTGGCATGGGACAAGCCGCGAATCGAAAGATGGAACCAACGACGGCACATGGACGCCGATCAGCAACCGCTGGACATTCTATCGCTATGACCCGTGGGGGTTTGAAGCATTCAAGCGCCTATTCTGGTCAGACGATTTGGGATTATGGTACGAAAATAAAGTCGGCGACCCCTACTTCAGGGTATTACCCGGCGACTGGAAATATCTGCAATACGACGAAGAACTCAATCGCTACCTAACCTTGAAATCAGGACTTTACGGCACCGGTGAAACACTGAAAATCGACAGTGAAGATGCCTTGATTGCATGGGGATGCACTGTATTCGAATCGTTACGCGACGATCCTTATAATCAATACCATAACCCGCTTGTCAACTGGGTATCATGGTCTACCCCCATGATCTACGATATTACCGTCAAAAAATCCTCCAACCCACAATTCCCGAACAACAACATGGGTTTTCTGGGAGGCGTACTCTACTATCCCGAATCACCGGAACCAAAAAGCCTGCTCAATCCTTTTTTGCGACCGGGCGGCGTCAAAAAACCGGTCAGAACAGCCGAAGATGAAGCCTTGTTGAAACCGGTAAGCGGCGTGGCAGCCAACCTTTCCCTCAAAACCCCCATGCTGCCTGTATTCGAGTTCAGCAACGCTGCATCCATTACAGTCGACAATGCACAAACCTGTTTTACAGTCAAAGTGAATAACAAACGATTAGGCTTCCGCTATTTCAAAAGTGACGCCAACACAGTGCAGTTATACTTAAACTGGCCCATAGAAAAAAATGATGTAATCGAAATTACCGTAACCACCACCAATCAGGTCATTTCCTGCCGGTATTAGAAGAATTATCACTAAATTTGCCCAAAAAAACGTTAAATGGAAGTCCGGAAGCCCAAAAAAATACCTTACTGCCTCACCAACTACGAAAGCATACGTACTGAGAACTATGTTTACGTAGACAAGACTCGTTTCATCGAACAACTTGAAAATGAACAGACAAAATATCATTTTTTGATTCGTCCGCGCAAATTCGGGAAATCGCTTTTCCTGTCCGTACTGCGGTGTTATTATGACATTTGTTATGCCGACAAGTTTGACATGCTGTTCGGCGACTTGTACATTGGTCAAAATCCCACACCCAAACGCAATACTTGCTTTGTGATAAAATTCAGTTTTTCAGGTCTTAATACAGGTTCAGTCGATGAAATAAAGACTTCTTTTGCTGCTGCAGTAAGGAGTTCCATTGATTTTTTTATTCTTGATCATAAAGAGATAATCAAGGATTATGAAGAAAAAATGAAAGAATTGGGAATGCTCAAAGATGTGCGCGCTTATATCGAATTTGCTTTTAAAATCATTAAAGGTTTGAAAGGAAAAGCCTTCATCATCATCGACGAATACGACCACTTTGCCAACGATCTGATTGCACAAGGCACGAACCTGAGCGTCGAACAATACAAACAACTGATATGGGCTAATGGCGTGGTGCGGGATTTTTACGAAACCCTGAAAGACAATTCGGAAACCGCTATCGAAAAAATATTTATCACCGGCATCACTCCCATAATGCTCGACGACATAACCAGTGGCTTTAATATTTCAAAAAACATATCGGTTGATGTCAGGTACAATGAAATATTGGGTTTTACCGAAGATGAAGTGCAATCCCTGATTGACGCCAGTGGAATAGACAAGACAAAAATCAAAATTGATATAAAATTCTTGTACAACGGATATTTGTTTCATGCAGAAGCAAAAAACAAACTATATAATCCTTCAATGATCATGTTTCTGCTGGATCAACTCAGCACGACGGAAAGTGAAATAGAACGAATTATCGACTATAACCTGAAAACCGACTACAGCAGGATTAAAATGTTGCTCAACAAAACGAGCAATACCTATGAATTAGAGAATATTATTGAATATGAACAAGTTGCATCTGAAGTAATAGAAAGATTTTCAATCGAAAAACTGCACGAACCTAAAAATTTTCTTTCCTTACTTTACTATATGGGTTTAGTGACTATCGGCAAAGATGAAACAGGAAGAATCCATCTGTTGAAAATCCCGAATTATTCTATCAAAACCATGTACTGGGAGTATATGGAAAATATGATTACAGAACAAAATCCGGCGATGGTCTATAACCCGCGAATCATTTATGAATCATTGATTAAGATGACATATAATGGCGATTATCAGGTTTTTTTCGACCATTTTCAGCAAAATTTCGTGTCTCAGCTATCGAATAGAGATTTGGAAAATTTTTCCGAGAAGAACATCAAATTTTTATTGTTAAGCATCTTGTTTCAAAGCAATTTTTACTTACCCTTATCCGAAACAGAGAACTCGAGGGGCTACTCCGATATTTATCTGCAACGCCGAGATGACCTGTTTCCGAATATCATAACCGACTGGGTATGGGAATTGAAATACATCAAACAATCGGATGTCAATAATTTTGAATTGATTAGAGCAAAGAAAGCAGAAGCCGCCGAACAGTTATTGCGCTACAAAAATTCCAACCTTTTCAAAGACAGAAAAGACATCCGCTATCTGTCGATACTGTTTATCGGGAAAAAAGAACATCAGATTGAGGAACTCAAAGATTAACAAAACCCATTCAGGAGTTGGAGAAAAAGAGATATATGCTACGCTTGTAGAGTTTTTTTCATTTCAGAAGTTGGCGAAAAAGAGATCTAAGCTGCGCTCGTAGAGCTTTTTCCAGGCTTCGCCGTCGCGTTCAAAATTCTCGTTGTGCCAGAGGCTGGCGAATGTGCCGTTGACGGATTTGACCATAAAAATCAAATACTTAATCCATACAAATGCTTCATCGGGAGTCAGTTTCATGTAGTTTAGAAATGTGGCTTCCATATATAATAAAGGCATGATTGTCAGTTTTGTTGTCTCGTTTGTGGACAAATCGAAGAAACGGAACGCTTTGCATGTTGAGGCTCTGAAGCCGGGCAGCTCGGGATAACCCAACGTAAAATCCATTTCGATGCCATGAGAAATATATTGCTGATAGGTCGCAGGAAAATGTAACAGCAGGTAGTGCGAACGACTGAAACGTATCTTTTCGCCAATCACGTCCGCGAGGCTGTCAATTTCACCCGCCTGTTTTGACTTTGAAAATGAAGAAGCAAAAGATGGATGGCATCCAATCTTGCCTGTGGTATGTAGCTGACGAATAAGCGCCTGTAATTGTTTGTTGTTGGGACTTAAGCCTCTGTCGTGTGCTGACAGTCCTGAAAAAAGGATAAAAAAATAACTGTTCAGGTTGTACTTTTGCCGGATGGCTTCCAAATATAGATAGGTATCGTAGGGATCGGTTTTTTTGCCTGTCAATACAGCCATTCTCTTTTTAAACTCCTTCAAGTCAAAGCGCAGCAACTGCTTCATCAATGCACCTGCCGTTCTGACGAATCCTTTATTTTTATAGGCGTAGGCATGGTCGATATCGTACGTTGCAATATAGGACGGCTCCGGTAGTTCATATAAAATTTCAGGAAAAACGGCCTGCAATTTTTGAGCAAATTTCAACACAAGGATATCTACAAGCGGTTTTTGCAGAAAACCCGATTGGTAAGCCAAACTTTCAGTCGCAGGAAACCGGCCGTAATCATCTGTGCGATGAGGCAGGTATTCTTCGTACCGTGTGAGCAGATAAAACGACAAAGCAAAAATATCGAAAGGCAGAAAAGATTGATCATGAGGAGATAAGAAAAAAACGGTTTCCTCTTCAAATAGGCCAAAGTTGATGACTTGTTGCCTGATGCCGGTTTCTGTCAGCAAAGGATGTTGCCGGATGAAAATGCTGTTTTCGGCAGATACGGGTTGAGGGGTGTATGCGATTTTAATCGTTGCCTGCTGAAATTCATCTATCGAAGCAGTCAAGCGATACGGAATGTGTAAATGTCCGTTAAAGATAACGTCCATAATAAACGCAATGCGATTGGTTATTTGGGGGGTGTAGATGAGAAGCATTTTGCGACTCTATTCAATAAATAATTTCTGCAACCAATTTATTAATTGCTTGCAAGTTTCACTATCTGTTGTCAAATATCGTTTGGTTATGCTCAATCCCATAGGAGTTCCCGGGTCTTCTTGCCAGGATAACCAGGAATGAATTCTCGCTTTAGATTTATGTACCAACGCATACTTATTCAGTTTTTGATTTTCAATATTGTCAAGAGTTGCATCAACTATGGGCAATAATTCATCATTTTGTGGAACAAGAAAAGAAACGAAATCTTCCAACATTCCGTTGGTATCATTACTTGGCATAATCCAGATGCCAACCTTAACATTACCATTTATTGAAACAAGACCGTTATTTGGCAAATTTTCCGGCATGTTAAATCCTTGATTAATAAGCAAGTTTCTAACATTCAGCCACCTGTCATTCAGATCTATGTCTGCATCGATAATTATTCCAACGGTTTTGATACCGGTTTGTTTAAAACGAAGTGATATTGATTTAAAAAGATTTTCAATTCCGCCACAATCAATCACATCAAACACTTCCGGGATGCTAAATTTTTCGCATAAAGCCCAAATAACGTGCTGGTCATCGTTGCCTTCAACAAGAAGTTTTTGGGGGGGATATTTTTCTATTATTTTCATTATCTAATCTCAATATCTTGTTCTGCGGCAATTTTAAGTTCTTCTGCGTCAAATTCAACTTGTTTGATAATGCCATTTACATTATCCAATCTAAATAATTTACCGTCAGACAAACTTTTTTGACAATTTAATGCACTTTGAAAACCTCTGATACAATCTTCACTGTGAGTTGTTGCAAACACTTGGATATTCAATTCTTTAGATAATTGAAAAATTATTGTCCAAAGTTTTTCCTGTACAGTGTAGTGCAATCCGTTTTCAAATTCATCAATTAAGAGGTAGCCATTATCTGAATTTACCAATGAAAGAATAATAGTTAAAATCCTATTAATTCCATCGCCCATACTTTGTAGCGGTATAACATTCTGATAATCAGATAATTTAATGACAGCAGTTCTCTTTCTTTGCGCTTCTTCAACAAAAGCAATTCTTTCGGTCAAAGGCTCTAAAATTTTTAGCGCATTAATCACATGCTGCTCCTTATCTGTAAGAGCAATGTTGTCAAACAAACCACTATTAATATCTTTATCAATATTTCTTGTATTAAGGATTTGAACACTATGCTTTAATGGATTTATAAAAAATCTGGGATATAGTCTGTCTTCGTCAAGTGATAAAAGATAAGAGGAATCTCCTGATTTTATTTCAAAACCTATACCATAATCATTAGTCATCTCTGAATGGTCTTGAAAAAATCTCCTTTTTTTCGTTGCATGACCTTGTTCATCTTTACTTATTTCCTCAATGTATTTTACAAATCTTAAATAAACACTATTATCTGAAGATAATTGATCTCCGGACAATGTGTTTTCTATACAACCAATTGAAATGGCATCGACAATATCAAAACCAACAGTCCTATTAAAAAACAGCGATGCGAATGATTTTATTTTTGCTTGTATGGGATTGTTTGTTGTATCACTTATTGTTTTTATATTTTCACCCCGGTCTTCAAGCAATTGGATAATTACATTCATGTCACCTTTTGTAGCATAAATCGCAATTGCCTCAAGCAGAGTAGATTTTCCGGTATTGTTCTTCCCTGTTATAAGATTAACTCTTCCCAAAGAATTAATTGTCAATTCTTTCAGATTTCGATAATTTTTTATGTTTATAGAGTTCAGCATAATCTTGTTAATTATTCGATTGCAAAATTAAATAAAATTTCAAGATATTCGATATTAGCAAATATTTTATTTTCATTTACCGGATGTTTAGTGTCAATAAGTGAAGAACCCCTCATTATTTATAACTATTCAGTTCTTTCTGAAGCCATATTTCTTTTGTTCACCGTCCACTATTCCACCCGTATCTTTGCTACGTGTCTGACAATGCTGCCATTGTCGGTTATTCCTTCGATAACGACGGAATAGGTTGTGCTGAAATCTGCGGCAAAAAACTCAAACGTAACTTCCCCTGCATCGGAAATGACCACATCGGGTTTCCAGAATATGGTAGTCCGGTAGTCGGGAATCGGAGACTGCCGGGCCGCATTAGTTTCATAACTGGGCGCATAAAATTCTACCGGCTTCTGATAGCCTAACGGAGTGTAAACCATAGCGTTGGATTTTTCGATACGGATGCCGGTGTCACCTCCTCTTTTAGTGGTAATACTGATAACTCCGTTAGCTCCTCGCATACCGAATGCGGCTGCCGAAGGCCCTTTGAAAATATCAATACTTTCAATTTGACTTGCCAATAAACTATGTTTGTCAAATATGCGCTCAATTCCATCAAATAATACAAGCGCCGCATTTAGATTTCCTCTAATATAAACAGTGATTTCTCCTGTTACCGGATTTTCATCAACCCTTACACCTCCTGTTAGATAAAGATATTGGTGAATAAAAGCAAAATTATGTTTCTCAATGGTTTCTCTTGTGATGGTATGATCAGAAGATTTATTTGCCCAAAACTGAAGTCTGGGTTCATCTTTCCTGATTCTTGGCGCTGTCACTTCCACTTCATTGAGTTGAAGCGTCCAAATATCTTTGTCATATTTAGCTCGCTGTTCTGCTTTTTCAGAAAAAGCGATGATGTCGGATTCATTTTTCGTTTCTGTTGTTATCGTATTGACGGGCAACGGACTTTGCGGGGCATATTTCAAAGCAGGAAAAGATTCGCTGTCGACAGTGAGCCTCACATTGTCCCGCCCATTCCTGTTTGATGCGCTTATATTGAACTTTGTACTGTCGGGAAACAGCAGTTCAGGGATACAAAACAAGCCGCGTTCATTTGTTGACGTAACACCATATCCGCCTACATCACCGTACATTAAAATGAATACTTCGCTGTCACGTACCGGTCTTTTGGATAATAAGGTGCTTACATGACCTGATAATTCCTGAAACATCTGAAAAGGAATCTGAGGTTGTTCAATACGCCCTTTTACCACATCCGGAATATGGTATCTTCTCCATCCATGTGTCATCATCAGTAAGTCCATCGCCGCATTATCCTGTAAGTAATATGCAGGGTTTTCGATATATCCCTTTAACTCTGATGAAAGCAGCAAACTTGACAGGATGGTCGTTGATTCATCAACTGATATATCCCTGTCGTCCGTAACGGCCACCGAGAAATGCGCCCTCACCCTGTCTTTCCCCGCAGGCGAGGAAACAAGTGAATCCGGAAATGATAGGGTTGAGACCACCTTGTCGCGAATTTGATAGCTGTTTTTGTCGGTTTGAAATTCAATTTCGTTGGAGATGTCATGGTTATTGAATACTAACCTTTCGCTCAACGGATTCATCTGCCCGTCGAACAGCAGAAACTGTATGATACCGGCAGGAAGCTGTTCCTTACTAAACGAGATTGCCCTTTGATTTTTATCCCATTCCGAGAAATGGAGTACCATCCCCCGACTATGTACAAGCAGATAATAAGGGTTATCCGGCACACGCACAGATTGTTGTGTGCTCATGATGATTCTGTTACTTTGTAAGGATGCCGTCAATGACCTTGCGCGTGGATCGGGAAGGGGCAGTTCGAACTGTTTTTCCGTACCGTTTGCGTTTTTGCATTTCAGAAAAAACTTCTTTTTGGCTTCGGGCTGGTAGTTGAAAACACCCATACCGGCATACGATGTCTGTACGGAAGCAATCTCAGCGCCGGTTTCATCTGTCAGATAACCGGAAACAGTCTCGGGGTAGCCATATCGGTTGAGCGCCTTAAAGGCAACCTTGCACAAGACGCCTTCCAACAGATTACCGCCTTCAGGGAAAAACGAAATATCAAAAGCCCCCTCTAACTCCCCCACTAAGGGAGAATTAAGCTGTTGTTCAGCATGACGTTCCGCTATGTCCCTGACTCCCTCCCTATTGAGGAGGGATAGGGAGGGGCTTGTGGGGCTATTTATCCGTATATTTTTCTTGAAAAAGTAATCATCGCCTTGATTTTCCAAATAGCGGGTATAGGCGCGAAGTGTATAGTTTCCGTTAGGAATATTATCCGGAATAGGCAGATGTCCGTGAAACATGCCATCTATTTGAGCAATCATAACCCTGTTTACAAGCGTATCAGCAGGACTGATCAGTTCTACATACACATACTCGCTGTAGGTTGGATGCAAATGTGACTGAGCATCCACTATATAGGCTTTGAACCAGAGTTTTTCGCCGGTAATAAAAATATCGCGATCAGTGTGCAGATGGATCTTTTCCTGGGGATAAACTTCCAACTGGGCAGTCATGTTTTCTTCGACATACTCAAGATTCAGAGAAAAATGCTGCGTCGTTTGCGATGATAATACATTGCAAAACAAAGAATGAAAGAAAACGAGTAACAAAACAGATCGTTTTGTTCTTAAATGAACCCAATATATATCATTTCTTTTCAATGTCCTTGAAGTAGTTATATGTGCCGACTTTCAATTCGACACATGATGCTTCATCGCATACGATGATGCTTTTCGGATGCAGTTGCAAGGCTGTGATGGTCCACATCTGGTTCACTCCGCCCTCGACAGCCTGTTGCAAGGCGCGTGCTTTATGATGTCCGTTCACTACGACTAAAACCTCTTTCGCGTCCAAAACAGTTCCGATGCCAACGGTTAATGCAGTCTTGGGTACTTTGTTTACATCGTTGTCAAAGAAACGCGCATTGACAATCATTGTATCGGTAGTCAGGGATTTGACACGTGTGCGTGATGCCAGCGACGAACCGGGTTCATTGAAAGCTAAATGCCCGTCAGGTCCGATGCCGCCCAGGAACAAGTCTATTCCGCCGGCTTGTTGAATCATTGCTTCGTAATTGGCACATTCAGCTTCTAAATCGGGTGCATTGCCATTCAGGATATGTGCATTTTCGGGTAAGATGTCAATATGGCGAAAGAAATTATCCCACATAAATGAGTAATAGCTTTGCGGGTGTGTTTTCGGTAAACCCACATATTCGTCCATATTGAAAGTAATCACATGCCGGAAAGAAAGCACACCCTGACGGTAGAATTTAATCAGGTTTTTATAGGTTCCGACAGGAGAAGATCCCGTTGGAAGTCCTAAAACAAAAGGTTTTTCGGCTGTCGGCGCAGCCTTGATTATCTTAGCGGCAATATAGCTGGCCGCCCATTTCGATAATGATTCGTAGTCGGGTTGGATGATAAGTCTCATTTTATAATGGTTAATGATTAGTGGTTAGTAGTTAATTCTCTCTGTTGCCTTATTTTTTTCATTGTCAATTAACGAACCGTGCTGCCATGGCCTGCCCAAGTTTGATACATTTTTCTTTAATATCATCGTTCATAGATTGTTTCATCTCGACCGGGTCGCTTACCAAATCCCATTTCATCTTTTCATTGAATACGGTCAACCGTTTGACGGCTGCACCCGCCCAGGTAAAAGAGCCAAAATAGCCGAAAAGCCGGTTTTTCACTTCCCGTACTTCAATCATTTTCAATATGGAATCAATTTTTGGAAAAATATCGCCTGAATAAGTAGGACTGCCGGTAAGGATACCTCTGTACGTAAACACATCTTTCAGGATAAAAGAGGCCGGACTTTTACTTACGTTGTGCATCACGATGTTTTTGATGCCTTCTGCAGCAATAGCTGAAGCAATTGTTTCGGCCATCTGTTCCGTATTTCCATACATGCTGCCATAGATAATGACCACACCCTCTTCTGCTTCATACCGGCTCAACCGGTCGTAGACAGAGATGGTTTTCTCTTTTTTCTGCTGCCAGACAGGCCCGTGTGTAGGGCAGATGGTTTGGATATCCAACGATGACAGTTTCAGAAGCGCCTTTTGAACGGAACTTCCATATTTACCCACAATATTGGCATAATAGCGAACCATCTCTCCCCAATAGTGTTCTACGTTCAATTCCGAATCAAGCACACCGCCATCGAGCGTTCCGTAAGTACCAAAAGCATCGGCCGAAAAAAGCATCTTTTCCGTTTCGTCGTAAGCGACCATTACTTCAGGCCAATGTACCATCGGCGCCATGTAAAACGTCAGCCGGTGTTTTCCTGTTGACAATGTATCGCCTTCTTTCACTTCGACCAGCCCGTCCGTAATTGCATGATAACCGGCCAGCATCCCGAAAGTCAGCCGGTTGCCCACAATCTGCAGGTTGGGATAACACTGCCGGAGGATACGGATCGAACCGGCATGATCAGGCTCTGCATGGTTGACAATTAAATAGTCCAAAGTCCGTCCGTTCAATACTTCTTCGATTTTTTTCAGAAACAGGTCTACATAAGCAATTTCAACCGTATCGATTAAAACGGTTTTTTCGTCTGTTATCAGGTACGAATTGTAAGAAACGCCATAAGGCAGCGGCCACAGATTTTCAAAGAGATGTTTCTGCCGGTCGTTGACGCCAACATAATAAATGTCGTTTGTTATTCTTTTCAATTATTTATAAAATTTTAAAAATGAAATAAACTGCAATTTAGTTACAAGTTACGAGTTACGAGTTACATACAAAATTCCCCATTAACCATTATTTTTTAGCCGTCGTTCTCATCGCCCGCCAAATACAGATGATACCCAGCAATACAAACGGGATACTCAGCCATTGCCCCATATCAAGCATCCAGCTTTCTTCAAAATCTTCCTGTACATTTTTCAGAAATTCGATAAAGAAACGGGATGCGAAAATACAAATCATAAAAATTCCGAAAATAAGCCCTTCTTTTTTCCATGCATCCTTTTTGAAATACAACCACATACACAGGGCAAAGGTCAACAGGTAACAGATGGCTTCATATATTTGGGTCGGATGGCTCGGTGGCGAAAATATGGGCGCAGCTCCCCGTTTCCATGCGTAGAGATTTTCGATAAAACGAAATCCCCAGGGTACATCGGTCGGATGTCCGTAGACCTCATGATTCATCAGATTCCCAAGTCGTATCAATGCGGCAACTAACCCTGTCGGAACAACCAATTTGTCGAAAGTCCACAGCATGCTTCTATGGGAGTAGTATTTGGAGAAGAACCAGATAGCAATGATAATGCCCAATACCCCTCCGTGACTTGCCAATCCGCCTTCCCAGACTTTCAAAATCTCCACCGGATTAGCTAAATAATATTGCGGAGCATAAAACAGGCAATGACCTAACCGGGCGCCTACGACTGTTCCTCCAACGGTGAAAAGCAGCAGTGGGTCTAACCATGCCAAATTCAGGTTTTCCTGTTTAAACATACGTTCCACTATTTTAAACCCGATATAAAATCCGATAAGAAAAGCCAGTGCATACCAGCGAATTTCTTTTGGCCCAATTGAAAAAATGGCAGGGTCAACTCTCCAGGTAATTTCCAATAATGTCATGATAATTAGTTTTTTGCATGTAGGGGTAAGGCATGCCTTACCCCTACATGATACCATAATTTCAGAATGTGTCGACTACAAGTTCTCCTGCCATCAAATCATTGGTTGCCTCGAGAAATGCGGCAAAATGCGCTGAATTGGCATGAAATTCGAAAGCGTCATCATCTTTGTATTCTTCGTAAACGATAAATACCAAAGGATTCTCCGTCGATTGATAGAGCGTGTAGAACAAGTTTCCTTCTTCAGCTCTTGTGGCGGTAACTAATTTGGTTGCAATTTCGATAAACTCCTTTTCTTTACCTTCTTTTACTGCAATGCGTGCCACAACCACCGTTTTTTCTTTTTTGGGTTGTTCCATACAGCATGCTTCTGTTCCTTCGCAACATGCTTCCGTTTGTTTTTCTTTGCAAGCCATGAAACTTGTCATGACAAAAGCCACTAAAATAATTCCAATCTTTTTCATTCTATTACATTATTATATATTAATTGTCAACACCTTCTGACTTCCCCAAAGGGGGAGAATTATTCCCCTCCTTTGGAAGGGCTATGGGAGGCCCCTGAATCCGATAATTTGCCGCACGTCGGAAAGCACTTTGCCTCCGCTTGCGCGTGCTTTTTCAGCGCCGAGCCGCATGACCTTATCCAAATAAACATTATCTCCGGCTAATGCGTTGATACGCTCACGGATAGGTTCACAAAACGAAATGACATCTTCTGCCAATTGCTTTTTCAGTTCGCCGTAACGAATCGAACAGTCATTATATAATTGTTCGAAGTGCAGGCAGGTTTCAGGCAGCGACACATGTTTCATCAACGTAAACAGGTTGGTTATTTCCTGTGATTTCTGTTGGTTCTCCTGCGTAGGGCCTTCATCGGTTTTCGCTTTCATGATTTTTTTACGAATCACAGCCGGTGAATCCTGAAGATAGATAGCATTCCCTTCCGATTTTCCCATTTTCATGCTACCGTCCAAACCGGGTATCTTAACCAATTCTTCGTCAAAATTATAAGCTTTAGGTTCTTTGAAATATTCCACATTGTATAATCTGTTGAAACGGGCAGCAAATGTGCGGGTCAATTCGAGATGCGCCTCCTGGTCTTTCCCGACAGGCACCTTGTCGGCATTATGGATTAAAATATCGGCGGCCATCAAGGTCGGATAGGTCAACAGGCCGGCATTGACATTATCGGGTTGTTGCCGGACTTTATCTTTGAATGTGGCGCATCGTTCCAATTCGCCTAAGTAGGCATTCATGTTCAGTAATAAATACAATTCGGCCGTTTCGGGAAGGTCGCTTTGTACATAAATAGTTGCTGTCTCTGGGTCTATGCCCGCAGCTAAATACTCAATCAGAACCTGCCTGACATTATGTTGTAAGTTTTCAGGATGGGGATGCGTTGTCAACGAATGATAATCGGCAATAAAAAAATAGCAATTATTCTCATATTGCATCTTTACAAAATTCCTTAGCGCACCAAAATAATTACCGAGATGTAAATTCCCGGTAGGCCTGATACCGCTCAATACTGTTTCCATTCCACAATTTATTGGTTTAGCAACTGCAAAGATACAAATTAATTGAAAATTCTCAATAAAAGCGTTATCTTTGCTCTCGCAGATTATAAAAAACAATTCAAACTATGTGGTTACTTTCTTCTTCTATAGGCAGGAAAATAGTGATGAGTATAACCGGTATTGTGCTGGTTTTGTTCTTATTGTTTCATTTAGCCATGAATGTGACAGCCGTCTTTTCGGGTGATGCATACAATATGATTTGTGCGTTTTTGGGAGCAAACTGGTATGCAGTGATTGCGACCGGCGTTTTGGGTTTGCTGGTCTTTCTTCATGTTGCATACGCGGCAATGCTTACGATTCAAAATGCCAAAGCACGCGGCAAAGACCGTTATGCAGTAAACAAACGCCCGAAAGGAGTCAGTTGGGCTTCACAAAACATGTTTGTTTTAGGATTGGTGACAGCCGGTTTTCTGTTGTTGCATTTTTGGCAATTCTGGCATAAAATGATGTTTGCCGAATTAGCCGGACATCACGAAGTAATGATTGGCGGCGAAATGTTATCGCCCCAAAACGGGTATGCCTTTATCTGTTATTATTTCAGCCAAACCTGGGTGGTCATTGCTTATTTGATTTGGTATGTGGCTCTGTGGTTTCATCTGACACATGGCTTTTGGAGCGCATTTCAAAGTATCGGCTGGAGCAATCAACTATGGCTCAATCGCTTAAAAACGATTAGTAATATCATTGCAACCCTTATTGTCGTTGGATTTATGGTGGTGACGGTTGTTTTTTATGTGAGGAGCCGAATTAATTGAGAATTGAGACTTTACATTAGTGTTAAAAATTAATGTTTGGCTTTCGGAACGGAAGCAATTGAGAATGGAGAATTGAGAATTGAGAATGGACAATGGACA
>Ga0082212_10001383_pt1 | contig 35710 bp, 29 predicted proteins | sample TergutNt197P3_FD_71548 | JGI IMG/M metagenome (GOLD analysis project Ga0082212, IMG submission 71548) | Neocapritermes taracua P3 segment gut microbial communities from Petit-Saut dam, French Guiana - Nt197 P3 | ecosystem: Host-associated > Arthropoda: Insects > Digestive system > Gut ...
CGGCTCTATGCTCCGCCGCGGCAAACTCAAAACTCGCTCCACTGCGTTGCGCTCAGACAGTTGAGTTTGCTATCGCTCTGTTCGCTTAGATCCGCATCAAGCCCTCCGCAAAGGCGTTGCGGGGCAGGCCACGTCCAGACCGCCCCCCGTAGCCTTGCGCTAGGACTCCGTCTTTATTTGACTTTGTAAAAAAAATACTTGTCCTCACAAAGCTTGACGAATCGTGAATCGGGCCTTCTGCTATTCTTGATATTTATGTCATGTACCCGGAGCTGCATTGGGCTTATTAATCAGTAGAATCGACCACAAAGTAAGAAGGAGAAACATACTCTACCAGCCAAACCCCATTTTCTGCTTGGAAGAATTTCAACCCTTGTTCAAGCATACATGCGGTTTCAATTTTTAAGACAACAGGTATGCCATAACGCATACCTACAGAAATTGCCGTTTGTCTATCTTCGGATAAGTGTACATGATGCCGATTGCCGGGCTTGATGCCTTCTGTAATAATAGATTTCAGAAAGCGTGTTGCTGTTCCATGATACAAAAAAGCTGGAGGGGTCTTTTCTTTAAAAGTTATTGCTACAGTGGAATGCCCCTGAACCGCACGAATACGTATGCCGTCTTCTGAAATCGCGAACCGTTTCTTATCATTCTCGGCCACGATTTTCTGGATGAACGCAAAATCAAGACTTTTCCCTATGCGTCGTGCCCCTTTAATCAATGCATCAATCTCAGCCCAACCCTCATTGTCAAGGATCAAACCAATTGCCTCTGGATGATGGCGCAAGACGTAACTTAAAAATTTACTTATCTCTATTTCTTTCTTGTTCATTGAGTCTTCCTATTCACGGCAACGCGGGCTCTGCCCGCAAGTATCCAGTATTCACCTTGCCAGCGTGGGCTATATCATCCGTTGCTCCCATTATACTGCAACTATCTGTTTTCTTTAAGCAGATGTTCGTATATTCCAAAATCTGGGAATTTATCCCAGTTCGAAGTCACATCACTTTGTATATCTTTTTCCTCCACTTCTCCTGTTCGATAATCCCAAATCTCCATAAGAATATAGCCCGTTTCATCAAACTTGAAAGTTGTACCGACTGCCTTTTTATTTGTATTCTTATCAAAAGTATAATGATAAGCCATATTAAGGCTATCCGGGTCTCGTCATCAAAGGTTCTTTGCACCGGAACGGTCTCCTTTCTTTGCTTGTGGTTGTAGGTTCTAGAAGTCTCCTATGATTTCCGCTGTTTCGGCAATATGGGCGATCTTGATGTCCATGAGTCTCTTACAGACGCGAAGCGTCAATAAAAAACAAGAAAATCCACATTCTGAATCCTGAATACTGAATACTGAATACTTGCGGGCGAAGACCGCATTAATTAAAGAGCTCACCGGCAAAGCATTTCTGCATCAGCGATTTATATAGTAATTCCAGTTTGTCCAGGCCACGTTGCATTGCAAATTTTGATTTGTCGGTGGCGCGGACGTAGTCCGCGAAGCGGTGTTGGAGAGGGAGCGGGGGAATCAGAATCTCAATATCTTGCAACTCTTGAGCATTGATATTAGCTTGACCAATAATTGTTTTGCACATCGCTCGCAAGGTCAGCTTCCCATAATCAGAGTTAAGGACAGCCGAAAGGTACACAGGAATAGCTCTATTATTTGTTCTCACTCGAATGATGTACCCTGCGATTATCATTTTCTCGTTTGAATCAAATACGCAAGTTTTTCCGACCAATTCCTTACTGTTTGTACGGTTGAATAGGACATCACCTTTTCGAACAGCATACTTCTCAAGTTGACTATCTGGCATATTAATGTATTTCAAATCCGTCATGTCCAGTTGACCACTATAAGTAATGTTATTCATTCGCAAATAAGGATATTGACCTCCATCGTTTGCAGGGTTGCTTGTGCCATACTTGACTTCTGCCACAATATTTCGGACAGTGCCACGTTCCCACCCCATCGGATTCGTCACCGGATCCCCAAACATCTCGACAAACCGCGATTTCACAAGCAAATCCAGTTTGTCTATCTGTGCCTTGCGCTTTTCGATGAGAGCACTGGCGCGGTTGAGGATGTCCGCAATTTTTTGTTGGACGGGAAGGGGTGGCAGGGGTATTTCTATGTTTGCGTATTTTGATATCCAATATCTTTTATGTAGCTGTGTATCGGTTTTAATCGTACCCATATAGTAAAATAGGTATTTGATATCAGCAGCTTGGCTAGCCTTTAGTATTTTCATTGCTGAAGACTTTACCTTGAATGAGAAATCTACATATTTAATTGCAGCAGTAAAGTCATCAAATATAATTACTGGATAATTCGTAAATATGTTTTCTGTTTCATCCGTGTAGCCTAAAATAAAGCTCTGTCCTGCTGTTAAAACAGGCGTTTTAAATTCATCACTATAATTTGTACTCTCAACTATATATTTTGTGGGTTGCTCATAATCTAAAACATCCCCCAGTCGCACCATCTCCCACTTGCTCATCCGTTGTATCATCCTCCGCCATTTCAATAATATCCCGGATCGTTTCTCTTTGAGAAGGAGCTCTCGCAGCTTCACGTTTTCTTGCTCTAAATTATATCATCAGTTGCCTTTGCCGTCGATTCAGCTCTTTCAGCCCAGCCTGTTGCCTTTTAGTCCCTTACGGACGCGAAGCGTCAACAAAAAACAAGAAGATCCACATTCTGAATCCTGAATCCTGAATACTGGATACTTGCGGTCGAAGACCGCATTAGTCTTGAGGAGGTAGGCGGCTTGTCCAAGCTTGATCATTCCGGTATTCCGGCGTCATCATTTGCGCTTGGTTCCGCTTTTTTCTATAATGATTGTGTGTCCGGTTTCTGTTTGGATTTTTGCAATAAAGCGGAGGGCTGACAGATATGTATTTTCAGGATTTAGTTATGCTTTTGAACCAGTTTTGGGGAGAACAAGGATGTTTGCTTGTGCAACCTTATGATATGGAGAAGGGTGCCGGGACGATGAATCCGGCGACTTTTCTGCGGGCGTTGGGACCGGAGCCTTGGAATGTGGCCTATGTTGAGCCTTCCCGGCGGCCTACGGATGGACGGTATGGGGAGAACCCCAATCGATTGCAGCATTATTTTCAGTATCAGGTGATTTTGAAGCCGTCCCCTGATAATGTGCAGGAGCTTTATTTGGAGAGCTTGGAACGGTTGGGTATTAATCCGGCGGAGCATGATATTCGGTTTGTTGAGGATAATTGGGAGTCACCGACGCTGGGGGCTTGGGGATTGGGCTGGGAGGTCTGGCTTGACGGCATGGAGATTACCCAGTTTACGTATTTTCAACAGTGCGGCGGGATCGATTGTCAACCGGTGAGCGCGGAGATTACTTATGGATTGGAGCGGTTGGCTACTTATATTCAAGGGCGGGATAACGTGTTTGATGTGAGTTGGGCTCCGGGGATCCGGTATGGGGACGTCTATTTGCAGAATGAGAAGGAGTTTTCCCGGTATAATTTTGAGGCGGCGGATGTGGAGGCTCTCAGGCAGTGGTTCAATATGTATGAGAAAGAAGCCGGGCGGGCTTGTGAGGCGGAGTTGGTGTTGCCGGCTTATGATTATGTGTTGAAGTGTTCACATTGTTTTAATCTTTTGGAGGCTCGTGGGGCGATCAGTGTCGCGGAGCGAACGATCTATATCGGCAGGGTGCGGGCGTTGGCCAAGATGTGTGCCCAAGGTTTTTTGAAACAGCGGGAGACGTTGGGATATCCTCTGCTTAGGGATAGTAAAACCCACAGCAAAGAAGCCGGTTTAAGTGCACCGGTGAATAAATTGTCAGAAGAGAGGCCGGACTCGCCGAATTGTCAATTCCTCTTGGAGGTTGGTATGGAGGAGCTTCCGGCCCAGTTTGCGGTGAGTGTGGTTGAACAATTAACTGTGAACACGCGCCGGATTTTGGATGAGTGGGGGTTGGGTTACGGAGGGGTGCGCGCTTTTGTGACGCCTCGGCGGTTGGCTCTTTTGGTTGAGGGGTTGTCTGTGCAGCAGCCTGATTTGACTGAGGAGGTTAAGGGGCCTGCTGTGCGGGCGGCTTATGATGATGGGGGGGCGCCGACGAAGGCTTTGCTGGGGTTTATGCGCGGTCAGGGTGTGTCGGAGAAGGATGTTTTTCGGCGGGAGTTGAATGGCGCGGAGTATGTTTATGGGCGCAAGTTTAGACCGGGGCAGCGGACTGAGGTATTGTTGCCTGATTTGATTGAACGGGTGTTGGGAGGGTTGGTTTTCGCCAAACCTATGCGTTGGGGAGATCTGACCTTGCGGTTTGCCCGACCTGTGCGGTGGCTGACGGCACTTTTTGGGGACCGCACGGTGGCGTTTCGGTTTGCCGGGCTGACATCGGGGCGCTCAACCCGGGGGCATAGGGTTTTGGGTGGTCAGACGCTGGTGCGGTTGAGTTCGGCGGATGAGTATGTTGAGGCGCTGCGGTCGGTTGGTGTGGTGGTTGATCAGCAGGAGCGGAGGGAATTGATTCTGAAGCAGATGGCTGAGTTGGAGAGCGTTGTTGGCGGATCGGCTGAGCCGGACGAGGATTTGTTGACGGAGATTGTTCATTTGGTGGAGTATCCGACGGTGTTTGTCGGGAAGGTTGGGAGCGGGTATCTGTCTTTGCCGGATGAGGTGATTACAACACCGATGAAGCAGCATCAACGATATTTTCCGGTGCGAGATGCCGAGGGGAAGCTGTTACCGGTGTTTTTTGGGGTGCGTAACGGGGGGCGGGAGGCTCTGGAGGTTGTGATTCAAGGAAATGAGCGTGTGTTGAAGGCCCGGCTGGAGGACGCGGCTTTCTACTATCGTGAGGATGCCCGGCGTGGGTTGGACGATTATGTGCGGGATCTGGACGGGGTTGTTTTCCATGAACGCCTTGGCAGTGTGGGGCAACGGGTGGATCGGTTGTGCCGGCTGGCTGGTGCTTTGGCTGAGAAGGCGGGTCTGGCGCCGACGGTGCGGGAGGCGGTTCTGCGGACGGCGGGTTTGGCAAAAGCTGATCTGGTGACGAAGATGGTTTATGATTTTCCCGAGTTGCAGGGGATTATGGGAGGGTATTACGCAGGGTTGCAGGGGGATTCGGCTGAGGTGGCTTTGGCGATTCGGGAGCATTATCAGCCTCGTGCCGCCGGTGATGCTTTGCCGCTGTCTGTTGAGGGCCGGATTGTGAGTTTGGCGGATCGGTTGGATGCTTTGGCGGGTTTCTTTGGGGCGGGGATTCAACCGACGGGATCTCAGGATCCTTTTGCGTTACGGCGGCAGGCTCAAGGGCTGGTGGCTTTGTTAATGGATGAAGGGACACCTGTGGTGTGGCCTTTGGCGGCGTTGATTGAGTTGGCTTTTGAGGGGTTTGTGGAGCAGGGGATTTTTGCGGCGGAGGATGTGGGTTCGAAGAGCCAAGGGAGCGGGATTGTCCAGACGGTGGAGGATTTCTGCTTGCAGCGTGTTCGGTATGTTTGGCTGGAGAGCGGGAAGATTCAGGGTTATGACGAGGGGTTGCCTTATGATGTGGCTGACGCTGTGTTGGCTCGTTCAGGTTATCCGTTTGGGAATATTTGTTTGGCCGGCAAGGGGCCGCGTGCCTTGACACAACAGGCGTTGGCTCTGGCGGTGTGCCGGGGACGTGAGGACTTTGAGGGATTTCTGAATGCCTATGTACGGTGTGTGAATTTGAGCCGAAAAGCGTTTTCGAGCAACGGACAACGGATAACGGAAGAGGACGGACGGTTGGAAACAGAACCGGATGTCGTCGGAACAGAGGTATTGAACCATCAGGCAGAACGGAGTCTGCTGGCGGCATTGGATCGTGTTGAGCCGTTGGTGCAGACTTTTTTGGATGATGATGATTTTGTCGGAGCCTTTGAGGCGGGGCTGGGTGTTGTGTCTTGTGTTGAGTCCCTTTTTGATGCGGTTATGATTATGGATCCGGATCCGCAAATCAAGAGGGCGCGATTGGCTTTGTTGCGGCGTTGCGTGGCGGTGTTGGGATGTCTGGGCGATCTGACGGTGTTGGCAGGATAGAGGGGGAGGTAGCCATGACTGAGTGGGGAGGTAGCCATGACTGAGTGGGGAGGGAATCCTGTCGTGACAAGACGCTCAGTGCCGGCAAAGATTGTTTACGTTATGTGTGCCGTGAATGGGTTGTGTGCTCTTTTCTTTGGCGGTTTGATGATGGTTTTTCCTGTTGATACGCCGTTGGGTTTGGGAGCGTTATTGCCCGCTATGACCAAGTTTCCTTTTCAAATGTTTTTTCAGACATTGTTTTGGTCGGGCCTCGCTTTGGCGTTGTGCAATGGTGTCTTCAATTCGATTGCGGCGGTTTTCTTCATGGGAAAGCGTGATCGGACGGCTTTGAAGTTTGCGTTTGTCGCCGGGATTCTCCTCATTATTTGGGATACCTATGAGACGATTTTCTTGCCAAATCCATTGGCCGTCCTATATGGTCTTATGGGAGTTGTCCAGGTGATTTTGTGTGTTTTTTTGTTAGGACGTGTGAAGGAGACGCGTGAAGGAGACGTGTGAAGGAGACGCGTGAAGGAGACGTGTGAAGGAGACGTGTGAAGGAGACGTGTGAAGGAGATGTGTGGAGAAGATGCATGAAGGAGATGTGTGGAGGAGATGTGTGAAGGAGATGTGTGGAGGAGCGACAGCTGAGGGTGAGTGCTACTCAAACAATGTCAGCTGTTCGTCGCCATAAACTGTTTTGTAGCTTTTGATGATTGTTTCCATGGTGTACAGGATCCCGGCTTGGTTGCAAGCTGACTTGAATTGGGGCCATATTTGGTGATAGGCCGGCGTGCCACAGCTGTAAGTGTTGCCAAAGGTTTGAATGTATTTCTCTTTCATGCCGGGGAAGGTTGTGTCAAAACAACGATACATATATTCCCGCTGTCCGGTGCGTATGGTGACGCCCATACCGGGGTAGATGAAGCGGACCCCGCTTGCTTTGGCTTGGGCTACGATGCCCAGGATGTTTTCGGTGGTATCTGTGATGAAAGGTAAAACCGGCATGAGCAAAACACCCGCAAAGATGCCGTTGTCTGCCAGGTCTTTCAGGGCGGCAAAACGGGCGGAGGAGGGTGGTGTGTTGGGTTCAAGTTTTTGAGAGAGAGCATCGTCGGCACAGGTGACGGTTATTTTGATGATGACCGGCGCGAATTCCTGGATGTCCCGCAGGATGTCGATGTCCCTGGTAACGAGGGGGCTTTTGGTGGCGATGCCGATACCGAAACCGTGGGATCGAATCAATTCCAGCGCTCGACGGGAAAGGCCCAGGTCTTTTTCCAGCGGGTTGTAGGGGTCACTGGCGGCGCCGGTCATGATGACGCCGGTTTTGGTTTTGCGGCTCAAATCGTTACGGATAATGGCGAGGGCGTTTTCTTTGACTTTGATCGTTCCAAAATCGGGATTCTGGTAACAGTCGGAACGGCTATCGCAGTAGATACAACCATGGTTACAGCCACGGTAAATATTCATTTTGTAATCGCCGCCGAACCAGGATGATCCTTTGGCGTCGCGGTAGACAATGGTTTTGGCCGGAATGTAGATCATTTTTTGGCCTCTTGATGGAATGGGATTAGAGTTGCGGCCGAAGGCCGCCTTAGTACTTGTGAGTATATAGTATTGTGTGGTGTTTGACAACCGCAACCGGAGGGGAGATAGATACCACGAGGGCTCGTGACAGTCCCCAGGTAGGGTTGGGCTTCGGAAGAACCCAAAAGCCCGCGTAGTTTTTCCCCTTTTCGAGGGCCGCGTCAGACGGGGGATTGGGTTCTCCCTCTCTCCAACCCTACCTGGGGTCTCGATGAAGTGTGTGCGTATGCTTTCTGTATTCCCCTGAATGGTAGGTTTTTTTATGAGCACGTACAACATTGTAACCAAGCCGTACAGAGGTGAATATAGTAGACTATACTCGCAATATCATGAGGAATCGTTAGTACCTTACAGACGCGAAGCGTCAACAAAAAACAAGAAAATCCACATTCTGAATACTGAATACTGAATACTGAATACTGAATACTGGATACTTGCGGGCGTAGCCCGCATTAGGATACAACAAGGAGAGAAGATATATGTCGAACAATTGTTATGATTTATACGCCCAAGGCGATCCCGGAGAACCCGGCCCCGCCGGGGTAGAAGGACCAACCGGCCCTCAAGGGCCCCGCGGCCCTGTGGGACCTCAAGGGGAGAAAGGAGACAAAGGAGATCCGGGTAACCCCGGTCCCGTCGGGCCCAGAGGGCCGGTGGGCCCTCAGGGTGCCCGGGGACCCCAAGGGGTTCGGGGCGATATTGGGCCCCAAGGAGATCCGGGACACCTGGGGATTCAGGGTGTGAAAGGCGACCCCGGACCTATGGGTCCGGCAGGCCCTATGGGCCCTATCGGGCCTAAAGGAGATCCGGGTTCCGTGGGCCCCCAAGGGCCGGCCGGTCCGGAAGGGGTTACCGGCCCCGGCGGTTCCGTGGGGCCCCAAGGCCCCATGGGCCCTGAAGGTCCAGCCGGAGCAGAAGGCCCCATGGGTCCGGAAGGTCCCATGGGCTGCCAGGGTCCCCAAGGAGATCAGGGCCCGCAAGGTGATACAGGCCCCCAAGGGGTTCAGGGTATCATCGGCCCCACCGGTCCCATGGGAGCCGGAGATACAGGCCCTACCGGGCCCACAGGAGCAGTCGGAGCTGTTGGTCCTACCGGTTCTGCCGGAGCAGCCGGAGCCAGGGGTCCAACCGGTTCAATCGGGGCCACCGGAGCCATGGGTCCGACCGGCCCCACAGGAGCCACCGGTGCCGCCGGCCCCGTCGGCCACACCGATATAGTTCATTATTCGGTCACCGAAACGGCGACAGGGGCCTTGTACAACGGTAAACCCGTTTACAGGCAAACCTTTTCAGTCAGTATTACCAGCCCCGCCAATGTTGAAGCTACCGGGATCCTCATCGCTACGCCAAATTATGTCGAGACAATCATCAACATCGGAGGCTCTTTCGAAACCAACAGCAGTATAACGAATATGGGAAAACACCCAATTAAATCAATTCCTATAACGAATTTAATCTATTTTCTTATTTTTATAGATAGTGGCGGCATTTTACGTTATCGCACTTCTTCGGTTCTTGAACGTACCAGCGCGTCTGCGGAGGCCTGGGTAGATTATACGAAAGTCTAATTCGGGATGCGCCCGGAAGAATGGCTCTACTAATACTAAAACAGCAAGGAGAGATTCCATGGCAAACAACAATTGCAATTCATATCCCAAAGGCGAACCGGGGGATTCGGGACCGATAGGGGTACAAGGACCCACCGGTCCCACGGGGCCTCGGGGTCCTATGGGACCAAGGGGAGAGAAAGGTAGCAAGGGCGATCCCGGTTGCCCCGGGCCCTACGGTCCGTTGGGTTCGATGGGATCACAAGGCGCCCGAGGCGCACAAGGGGTTCGTGGAGATATAGGGCCCCAGGGAGATTCAGGATGTCAAGGCCCCCAGGGAACGAGAGGCAATCCGGGACCTCAGGGGCCTACCGGACCTATAGGGCCTATCGGTGCTCAAGGCGACCAGGGATCTATAGGATCCAGAGGGCCAATGGGTGCGGAAGGCTCTGCCGGCATTGAAGGTCCTGTCGGTTCCCAAGGTCCCATAGGACCAGAGGGCCCGGCGGGAGCAGAAGGCCCTATGGGCACCGAAGGCGCCTTGGGATGCCAGGGTCCCGATGGGGAACAGGGACCTCAAGGTGAACAGGGATTCCAAGGGGAGCAGGGCATTACCGGTCCCATTGGGCCCACCGGAATTGGCACTACCGGCGCCACCGGTCCTGCCGGTGAAGGGGGTGTCACCGGACCTACCGGTACTACTGGAGCCGAAGCCGTCGGCCCAACAGGACCAGTGGGAGAGGCTGGAGCCACCGGCCCCACAGGACCCGTAGGAGCGGTTGGCGCCATCGGTCCCACGGGCCCAAATGCCGATTATTCGTCCACCGAGACAGCAACAGGGGAGATGTACAATGGCAAGCCTGTTTACCGCCGATCCTTTGTCATCAGTATTACCACTGCCGCCAATATCCAAAATAGCGATATACTTGTTCTTGATATCAATTATTTCGATACGTTGGTCGACGGCGGAGGTTCATACAGAACCGGTAACGGATTGGAACAGGTTGCGATAAATGCCGCATACCTCTCAACACCCAGCTCTTATTTCGCTGTCAGGATGCCCGCTACTGGTACTTTGAATTATTTCACCATGACACCCTACACGCGAACCAGCATGCCCGCACGGATCTGGATTGATTATACGAAACTATAACGGACCCTGGGTAGGGTTGGGCTTCGGGAGAACCCAAAAGCCCGCGTATTTTTTCCCCTTTTCTAGGGCTACGTCAGGCGGGGGATTGGGTTCTCCCTCCCCGGAGGATTTTATTGAGGGCAGCGAGCTTTCAGTCAAGCGAAATCCTTTATTGGCGCAACTCATGTATTACGTTAATGATATTGAAAGCTTCGGCACCGGCTTAAAAAGAATCACCGATGCTTGCGATGCCGCAGGAGTTAAAGTTGAGTTCAAAATGCTGAAACTTGGCTTTTCTGTGATATTTTATCGTCCTGATATTTCTATCTCCGATGGTAGCATCGGTGATAGCATCGGAGAAAACATCGGAGATAGCGTCGGTGTAAACGAAACACAACGTCAAATTATTGCAAAAATGAGCGAGAATCCAAAAATCAGCGCAAAAGCAATTGCATTAGAAATCGGAATCGCCCCACGAAATGTTGAGGCTAATATAACAATCTTAAAACAAGCTAAAATAATTGATCGGGTTGGCACACCAAAGGGCGGGCATTGGGTTTTAAATCAAAACGGTGATACGCAAGGGGGTAAAGGAAATGGTTGAACAAAAAGCATTAAAAAATATTGACAAATAAACATAAATAAAATATAATAAAATATGAATAAAAGTGTCTTCGGGATCTCTCTTTCGGACATCTCTATCTCTGCGCATATGATTCATATGTTCAAGAGACAATACGGAGGGCGCTGACGAATCAAGGAACTGAGAATTAATGTCGGAATATTAGCGTGATTCAGGAGGAAATAAAGCAATTCGTAAAGAATTACCAGACAAAGAATCAGTTATCGCAGAATGTCAGGGACCACGCCCATTGCTTGCATTAAGGGGATGAGAAGGGAATGCAATTGAACGAACGACAACAGGGTATCGTGGAACTTTTGAAAAAAGAAAGTCCTTTAACGACAGACTCAATGGCTGACGCTTTCCAGGTATCCCGGTCTGCTTTGCGTGCTGATCTGGCGATGTTGGTGGCGTGGGGGATGTTGGAGCAGTTGCCGCGTTTAGGGTACGCCTATTGCAATGATTTTGATGATAAAAAAGCGATCCGGGAACGTGTCCAACATTTGCGTGTCAAGGATTTCATGAGTTTACCGGTGTCCGTGCGAGATGATTGCAGTTTGCATGATGCTTTGGTTGCCTTGTTCACACATGAGGTTGCCGGTATTATTGTTGTGGGCAAATCCCGTGAGCTTAAGGGAATTGTATCCCGTAAGGATTTTCTGAGGGCTTCTCTAGGCAAAGTTGACTTCCAACAGGTGCCAATAAGTGTTATAATGACTCGTATGCCAAACATTGTTATGGCCTTGCCGGATGAGCGCATTGTTGACGCCGCCGGGAAGCTGATCAAGCATCAGATTGATACCATTCCTGTTACTGAGGTCTATTTGGAGTCTGATGGTTCCGAGGTCTATCATGTCATCGGCAGTTTTACGAAAACCAGCGTAGCGGATCTGTTTGTTGATTTAACGTCATAGGATTGGGGTTCGAGCCACGAACCATCGGATAAGGGGGGTTCATGGACAAAGAGACAGGCGCCGTTTTGCCGAATCAGGGTGTTGAGGCTTATACCGTTTATGTTGTTTCGGACGCTTTGGGGGAAACGGCGGAATTCGTCTGCCGAGCTGCGACGTCTCAGTTTGCCGGAGCCCGGACCAAGATCCGCAAGATTCCTTATGTCCGGGATGTTTCCCAAATCGACGAACTCATGGCAGACGCTGCCGATGAAAACGCCATCGTGCTCTACACCTTGGTCGTAGATGAACTCAGTAAATATCTACAGGAACAGGCAGAGGAGAGATCCGTGGTGGCGGTGGATGTGTTGGGACCTCTGGTTGACGCCATTTCGACCAGAATTCAGAGAAGCCCTAAGAGTGTACCTAATATTACGAACCGTCTTGATGCCGATTATTTCAAAAAAATTGAGGCTATTGAGTTCGCCGTCAAGTATGACGACGGCAAAGATCCCAGGGGTGTTCTGTACTCAGATGTGACACTGATCGGTATCTCCCGGACATCAAAGACGCCTTTGAGCATGTATCTGGCACATAAAGGGATCAAAGTGGCTAACATACCGCTCGTGCCCGAAGTCGCGCCTCCGCGAGAATTGTTCTTGGTTCCTTCCCGAAAGGTTTTTGGGCTCGTGCTAGATCCCAACAAGCTTAATGAGATTCGGGGCGAACGGCTTAAGACCTTGGGCTTGGGGGTTTCCGCTGATTACGCCAGCATCGACCGAATTATGGAGGAACTCTATTACGGAGATCAGATTATCAAGAAAGTTGGTTGTATGGTTATTAACACAACCCACAGAGCCATTGAAGAAACCGCGAGTATCATTTTACACAAAATATATAAGGGAGAGTAGGTTTTTATGGGCGAAAAGTACGTTTTTCTGTTCCGGGAAGGGAACGCCGGCATGAAGGCGCTTTTGGGTGGCAAAGGCGCTAATCTGGCGGAGATGGTTAACATCGGTCTCAATGTGCCACCTGGTTTCACGATTACGACCGACGCCTGCAGGGAGTATTATAACAACGGGCGTCAGCTTCCGGATGGGCTCTGGGAGCAAGTGTTGCCGGCCATTAAGGTCGTTGAGGAAGACACGGGTAAGCGTTTCGGCGACCTGAACAACCCTCTGCTGGTTTCCGTACGTTCCGGTGCTATGTTTTCTATGCCTGGCATGATGGACACAATTCTGAATCTGGGTCTCAACAATCAGACGGTGGAAGCCTTGGCCAAACGCACGGATAACCCGCGTTTCGCTTATGACTGCTACCGTCGTTTCATTCAGATGTTCGGCGATGTGGTCTTGGAGATCGAAGGGTTTCATTTCGAAGAAGAACTTGAACGAGCCAAAGAGATTCAGAGCGCGGCTACCGGTTTGGCGGTTGAATATGACTCCCAGCTTAACACCGAGTCCTTGAAAAAGCTTGTTGAGTCTTTCAAGGAGGTTGTGCTGAAGGAGTCGGGGACACCTTTCCCTGATGAGCCTTTGGATCAGCTCCGTCAAGCTGTGTTGGCGGTGTTCCGGTCTTGGGGTAACCACAGGGCTGTGGTTTATCGCAAAGCGAACAGAATCCCTGACGATCTGGGGACTGCCGTCAATATCCAGTCTATGGTCTTTGGGAATATGGGCGACGATTCAGGAACAGGGGTGGCTTTTACCCGCAGCCCATCGACAGGGGAGAAGGTGTTGTACGGAGAATATCTGATGAACGCCCAAGGTGAGGATGTGGTGGCCGGGATTCGTACCCCGAAATCAATCAGCAGTTTGGAGCAGGAGAATCCTGAGGTTTTTGCCCAGTTTAACACCATCGCTAAATCTTTGGAAAACCATTATAAGAATATGCAGGATATTGAGTTTACCATTGAGAAAGGGAGGCTCTTCATTCTGCAAACCCGTAATGGCAAATGCACGATCTCGGCGCAGTTGCGCATCGCGGTTGACCTTTGCAGCGAAGGGCTGATCGACCGTGAGGAAGCTGTGGCACGAATTGATGCTTATCAGATCGGGACACTGCTTCATCGTCGTATAGACGATAAAGCGGTGCTTAATGTGGTGGCTACCGGGCTGGCGGCTTCACCGGGAGCGGCTTCCGGCAAAATTGTTTTTGACGCGGATACGGCGGAAGCCCGTGGTTCCGCAGAAGAGAAGGTTTTGTTGGTGCGTGTGGAAACAACCCCGGATGATATTCACGGCATGTTGGCAGCTCAAGGAATTCTGACAAGCCGCGGCGGCATGACGAGTCATGCGGCCGTCGTGGCCCGCCATATGGGTAAACCGGCGGTTTGCGGTTGTGAAGCCCTGAAAATCGACTATGTTGCCAAGACCTTAACCATTGGAGACACTGTTTATCAAGAGAATGATGTGTTGTCTCTTGACGGTGGTACGGGCCGTGTCATTGCCGGGGAAGTGCCAATGCGCGACCCGGAATTGAGCGACGAGTTCATGACCGTGCTGAAATGGACCGATGATATCCGCAACTTGAAAGTTATGGCCAACGCTGATACGCCCCCGGATGCCGCGGCAGCCCGGGAGTTTGGGGCTGAAGGTATCGGCCTTTGCCGTACCGAGCATATGTTCATGGATCAGGCGCGCTTGCCTATTGTCCAAAAAATGATTCTGGCATCAACTTTGGCTGAGCGTCAAGAAGCTCTGGATCTGTTGCTGCCTATGCAGGAAGGGGATTTCTACGGGATCCTCAAAGCCATGCACGATCTGCCTGTGACAATCCGGCTGCTTGATCCGCCTTTGCATGAGTTCTTACCGAATCCGGAGGGGATTGTTAAAGAGTTGCACACCCTGCGTGCTCAGGCAGCTGCTTTCGGGGAAGGATCCCAACTAAACACGGCCGATCAGGACAAGCTTGACAAGATCAAAGAGGAAATCCTGAGCCAGGAAGCCATATTGCAGAAGATCCGGTCTCTTCACGAAGCGAATCCCATGTTGGGCCATCGCGGTTGCCGGGTTGGCATCACCTATCCGGAAGTCTACGCCATGCAAGCCCGCGCGGTTTTCTTGGCGACTGCCCGGTTGGTTAAAGAAGGGGTCACGGTCTATCCGTTGGTCAAGATTCCTCTTATAGCCCATTTCCGGGAAATGCAGGAGATGCGCAAAGTTGTTGTGGCGGAAGCGGACAAAGTCATGGCTGAACAGAATATGACCTTCTTTTATCAGGTTGGTGCTATGCTGGAAGTACCCCGGGCCGCGGTGACTGCGGATGAGATCGCGCCTTATTCAGATTTCTTCTCGTTCGGGACCAACGATATGACCCAAACCGTCTTCGGGTTCTCCCGGGACGATGCTGAAGGCAAGTTCCTGCCTGTCTATACGGAGAACAAGATCTTGCCTGAGAATCCTTTTGCGGTTCTTGACCAAGGCGGTGTCGGCAAGATTATGAAGATTGCCGTTGATTTGGCCCGATCAGTGAAACCGGAAATGAAGATCGGCATCTGCGGCGAACACGGCGGCGACCCGTTGTCGATTGAGTTCACAGAAACAATTGGGCTGGATTATGTGTCTTGTTCGCCTTTCAGGGTGCCTATAGCCCGGTTGGCGGCAGCCCAGAGCGCGCTTAAAAGCAATTGACAGTTAGTCAGTACAGTTGGCAGCTAGAAAGAAGAGGGGGCATTACGCGATGGCGTAAGCCCTCTCTCTGCAGGTGAGCCGGCATGTGATAACTCACCCCACACTCATTGGATGATGGGGTTCGTGATTTCGTCGTAATTCATTCTGCCGTAATATGCCGATTACCGCACTTTATTTGATCGGCTATAGATTGTGAGTATCCTTGTAACAGGAATTGTAATATCTCTCCTAAGTCACTTACATACTCGTTTTATCTGAGAATTGCGAACAGTAAAATGACGTAGGAGGATATTTCATGATGCGTGAATCTATTTTTGAACGATTTGATTTCACGAGTATTGGGCAAGCCATCAAAACAGCTCGAAGTTATCAGGGAATCACGCGAGAGAAACTCGCCGAGATGTTAGATTTGGCTCCCCGTTATATCATGGCGATTGAAAACCAAGGACAACATCCCAGTTTTCAGGTTTTCTACGAACTCATTACGATGTTTAATATACTCGTTGATCAATATTTATTCCCGGAAAACCCCGAACTTGAAAGCGTGCAACGGCAGAATCTTTATAGCCTGCTTGATTCTCTTGACGAAAAAGATCTCATTATTATTGAAAGCACGGTAAGAGGGATTATCAAAGCCAAAACAGAAGGCAAGATTTAGTGGTCCCCTACAACTCAGAGAACCAAGCCGTCATTGCCCTTTTAATACCTCAACAGGATTACAATTCTCTATCTTGGAGATTGGCCGTATTAATGAGACGGAAATGATAATGGTATTTATGATGATAACCATTAATATGCTTACTGCTGTTATTCTAATGATTTCTCCATAGAAAACTATGTTCGTTTTGTCGGAGAACTGCGCAGAAGTCAAAAAGATGATTACGAACCAAGAATCAAAGAAATTGTTGCCAGCTTTCAAGTCATAGGAGAATGATCAACATTCATAGTTACTTTCGGTATCGCTATTGATTCTCGAAAGGTAAGCTGAACAAAATGACGTCTTCATGGCCTGCGACCAAGTCTTGAAGTTGTTTGGTGAATCCGGATATTGAGAAGAGCACAAATCGTTCATGGCGCGAGTCGTTCTTCCAATCCACAAGGCTTTTTTTGTAGAGGAGCCTATCGAAGACGTCAACATCCATAGGTTTTGTTTGATATCGGCATTCGGCGAATACGATTTCGTCGCCGACGCTGTCCAGCGCTACCAAATCGATCTCTTCGTTCTTGTCCCACCAAGGTCCCAACTTGGTAAAGCTGAGGTGCCCTTGTCTGGCCAGTAACCACATCTCGCTCTGACATACGGATTTGTATACTGAAACCATGTGGTGTGGCGCGAAGTATTTCTTGATGTGTTGCAGAACAGGAGTCATATCGCCCAATTCAAGTCGGGTTTTTTCGGGATACACGAACCGAAACCAGAAAAGCAGAAAATTGTCTTTGATCCGGTAGTAAGCTAATTTGCTTTTTTCCGGATTGGTTTCGGTGATGGGAACAACATACTCCAATATGTCCAAGTCGATGAGGGTTTTGATGTGTTTTGGCAAAAGACCTTGCTTCATCTGAAGATCGTTGCTGATCTCACCAATACGGTTGTTGCCGGTAGCGACGCTTTTGAGGATGGAGAAACAAGCGCCCGGATCCGTCGTTTCGTTTTTCAGCAAACCGTATGGCTCTTCAAACAGAAAGCCCTGTTTACTGAGAATATGACGACCGATTTTGGCGAGGAGGTATGATCTTTTGTGGGAACCTGATTCCGCGCGTGTGGTGGTTTTTTTGCTGAAGACTTCGATGTAGAAAGGAACGCCGCCAGTCACAGCGTAGTGTTCGATCAATTCTTTGTAGGATAAACCGTCAAAGAATTCATGGTAATACCGAAAATCGATATCGCGCAACATGAGTTGTCCGGTTCGGCGGCCATAAAGAGGACTGTTGGCGCTCAATGTCTGGGCATCCATCATGTGAATAACAGATCCGCACAAGATAACCATGATGTTTTCATGTTGCAAATGTTTATCCCATATGCGCTGGAAGAGGGAAGGGAAAGATGGGTCTGTTTTGCCTAAGTATTGAAACCCGTCTAAAACCAGAACAAGGCGCTGATCAGGGATGCGTTCCGCGAGGGTTTGGAAGAGAAGTTCCCAATCGGCGTCATCAGTGTCTAAAGTGTTATCGAAGGGAAGGGGCTGAGGATGATAATCGTTCAGATTAATCTGTTTGGCAAATTCCCGCATGTTCTCAAGAGGGGATTCTTCTGTAGCCAAAAAAAACACGAAGGGTTTATCTTTAACAAACTCTCGAATCAGAGAGGTTTTGCCCATGCGGCGGCGACCGTAAAGAACGACCATCGAGGAGGCTGTGCTGTTGTATTGTTCGTTGAGGAACCAGAGTTCCTGTTGTCTGTTGATAAAGTCATTCATATTAAATCACCCCGTATAAGTGTGTAAGAATCTGTTATCGCAGAATGCCAAGCACTGAGCCTTTCTATTATAACTTGGTTGCTCCTTGATGTCTATGTCAAAAAAATACTCATTTCGCCAAAAAAACTGTTGACTATTTCATATTAGTGTGTTAGTGTAGTGGTACACATGGGGAGGTGGTATTATGCAAATGTGGGACCAGTGGAGCTTAGGATTCGATGATCGAATGCCGATTTATCGTCAGATTATTCTCCAATTCAGCCGGGCTTTTGTTCGGGGAGATATTCAACCGGGAGATCGGATTCCGTCCATTCGCGAATTGTCGGTGATTCTTAAAGTAAACACCAACACGATTCAGCGGGCATATCAGGAAATGGAGCGGGACAAATTGATCAGCAGCAAACGGGGAACAGGGTATTTTTTTACGGAGGACGAAAACATGACAGAACAGATACGCCGTGATTTGGCGCAGGATTCCTTGCGACGTTTTGTGGAAGAGATGCGTGCGCTTGGATGCCCGGACAAAGAAATCTTGGATGAGTTAACGTCATTTATGGCAACATACATGGCGAATGCGACATCTCCCATGATGTCAAAAGTGAAAGGAGATGAGCCCTGTGAAGCCGGTTCTTGAAATCGTTGGTTTGAAAAAACATTTTATCAGATGTGAAGCTTTGCGTGGCGTGGATATGTCCATACCAGCCGGACAAATCGTGGGTTTGCTGGGGCCAAACGCTTCCGGTAAAACCACTCTGCTGAAGATTGTGGCCGGGTTACAACAGCCAACAGGGGGACAGATAAATTATTTTGAAGATGCCGAACCTGGGCCAAAGGCTCGGAAGACCATTGCTTTTTGTCCTGACACGATGTCGTTTCCGGGATGGATGCGGGTGAGAGACGCTTTTGGGTTTTATCGGGAAATGTACCCTGATTATGTTCAGGATCGTGCCGATGAGCTGATACGTATTTTGGAGCTTGATCAGCTTCAGAGCACTCATGTCCGCCGGTTATCAAAAGGGATGAAGGAGCGGTTGATGCTCAGTTTGACGTTCTCAAGGGAAACGCGTCTATATTTGCTTGACGAGCCTTTGGATGGGATTGATCCCGTGGGGAAGATGCGGGTTATTGACGCGATCCTCGCTATGCAGCCGGAAGGGTCTTCAACATTGGTGTCAACCCATTTGGTTAAGGATATTGAACGGATTTTTGACAGCGTCTTCTTTCTGTCCAAGGGGCAGATTGTTTTTTCGGGCGCTTGTGATGCCATGCGGGAGGAGAACAATCGAACTGTGGAACAAGCGTATTTGGAGGTGTTTATTCGTGAAGGCACAATTTAAGCACGCGTTTATGGCGAGTTTGTATGCCCGGGGCGGCGTTTTTGCCGTGATTTTTGCTATGTTTTTTGTTTTTATAGTCTTGGGGTCTTTGGGTTGGTTGCCTTTTCCTGCCCAAGTGACGGCTGTGGCTTTAGGGGGGATTTCCATCGCTGTTATGATGGCGGCAAATATTGTTGGCGATGTTATGATAGCTCGTGGTATGTTCTTGGCCCCCAGTGCGTATCTTCAGGCGCTGACGCCCGTTCCCCGGCGGAATACTTTATTGGCGGGCGTTATTGTTATGGCGGTATGGGATGTTGTGACAACGGCGGTTGTGATTGCCGGCGAAGTGTGGATGGTGATGGTGCTGGACGGCGAAAGTTTTGGCGGTTTCGTATGGGAGACCCTCAGTGACAGCGGTGTGTGGATTTCTGGGCTGGTAGGTACAGCTCTCCTGGTGTCGGGGTATCTTCTCATCATCATGATTATTCTGTTCTGTGTTACGATCAGAAAGTCATTATTCTATCAAAAACCGGCCGGTGGAGTGTTGACCGCGCTAACAGCGCTGGGGATTCTTTACGCGGTGAGTCTGTCGCAGTTGGTGCTTGTTCCTTTTGGCTCGGTTAGCCGGTTCGGTTTGCTTATCAATATTAATCTTGGCGGTATGGGCATGGTTGTGTATGCACTGCTGATTTTGTCGGAGGTTGTGGCCTTGTTTGTCCTGACATCCAAGCTTATGGAAAGGAAGATGAATTTATGAATAGGAAGAGGATACTGCTCTTGGCTTTCTGCGCTGTTCTTGTCATGGGATGTTTCCCCGGTTGTGTGTCGGTAAGTATGTCTCCTGTAGGCGGGGTTGTTGGTGAGGGGGCCTTGGAAAGCTATACTTTCCCGGTCAGTGAGGTTACGGAGATCAATATGAATATCTATTGTGACATCCGATATTATGCCGGCTCTTCCGATACGGTTACACTACAGATTCAGCCTAACCTTCGGGAATATGTCGTTCTTGAAGAGTCTGGCGGGGTGTTGACAATTCGTTCTACGAGGAATATTTCTTGGGATTGGTCGGCGGATAAAGTCCCGATCCTGACAGTTACATCACCGACATTGAAGGGCGTGTCTCTGTCGGGAGCAGGGGAATTTAAAGCGTATGACACAATAACCGCTGATACATTCACAATGAAGTTGGGCGGTGCGGCTTCGGGACAGGCTGATCTTGATGTGGGTATGTTGGTAGTCAATATGAGCGGTGCCGGGGAATTCCGGTTATCCGGCCAGGCTGATGAGGCTGTGCTTGATATGGCCGGGGCAGGCAGTTTGGACGCTTTGTTCCTGAAAACGCGCGTGGCGGAGGTCAATCTGGCAGGTGTTGGTATGGTGAAAGTCAACTGTTCCGAAAGATTGCGTATCAGCGCGGGCGGCATGGGGACGGTGGAATATATGGGGTCGCCGAATGTTGACATCAGCCGGGGCGGTTTGGTGAGTGTGAGGAAATTGGATTAGTTGGATGAGTAGTTGGATGAGTTGGTTCTTTCGTTCTCAGTGCTCATTGCGGCCGTAGGCCGCGCTGTGCTACTGCTCACCAAAAACTTGCATAGAAAACAAGTTTTTGGTGAGCAAGTATTCAGTATTCAGGATTCAGTATTCAGAATGTGGATGCTCAGAATGTGGATTTTCTTGTTTTTTATTGACGCTTCGCGTCTGTAAGGTACTAACAAGGCTGAAAGCCTTGGGTTGTGGGCGAAGCCCACCCTGTGTTATAATGGCATTGTGCGACAAGCTCCAAGAGGAGGTAATGACTCATAATGTCTGCGCAAGACAGAAACAGACCTGATTTCACATCCCGGTTGGCGGCGTTCCAAAACCGTACGCCTAAACAAGACGACCCCAGAACGAAAGGACCCGGCCGCGGCACCGTTAAAGAGCGTCACACCGAAGACAACTTGATGGTGGTTGCTCCCAGCCCCAAGAATCTTAGAAAAACTAAGAACCTTGGGGTAGCGACCCAAAAAACAACCCGGCTTAAAAGGACACTGCTCATCACCGCGCTGTTGTTTCTGTTGGGTTGTCTGGGTGTTGGGGCTCTTGTGATCGCGGCTGTTATGAATGTCCCGGAATGGGATCCGTCTCTGATAGATGGTTGGAAAGAGCCGGCGGTGGTTTATGATAATAACGGACAAGAATTCCTCAGGCTCGATTCGACGGAGAACCGTTTGGCTTTCAAATATGAGGATCTCCCGACTCTCTTGATTGAGACCATAATTGCGATTGAAAAGGATAACGGCGAGACACTGGAATCCCTGTTGGCTCAAAGCGTCTATCATGGCTATGGATTTAGTCCGAGTCATACTTTCCGGATGTCTCTCCTCAAATCGCGGATTAAACGCAATTATTCCGAGGAAGAAATCGTCGTGACCTATCTGACGCATCTTATCTTTGGGAATACGGCTTTTGGCGTACGGTCCGCCTCTCAAATCTATTGTGGCAAAGAACCCGCGGCCCTCTCTGTTGCGGAAATTGCTCTGATTTGCGGTTTGCCCCAGGAACCGGGCAAGAACGATCCCTATTTCGATCCGGATCAGGCGCAGAAACGCCGTACCGAAGTTCTCGATATCATGCTGTCCCATAAACTCATAACCGACGACCAGTATAAACAGGCTAAAGATGAAGCTTTTGTTTTCGTAAATAATGTCAAAAAAGGTGATGTTTCGATAATTCTCGGATCGTCCCAAGAAGCGGAACATCAATATTTTGTGGATTATGTGGTCAGCGCTCTGTTGACTGAGAACATGTATACGGATGTTTTGGGATCCGGTCAGGATCTGGCTTGGACGGTCTATAACAGCGGTCTTCGTATTTACACCACCGTGGATCCCAAGATTCAGAAAGTCGCGGAAGAAGCCATAAAGGAACCGGCTTTTTTCCCGGAGATTAATGAGGCCAATCCTATCCAAGGAGCGATTGTCGTGCTCGACAACGATACCGGGGGTGTGGCGGCCATGGTTGGCGGCCGGGAATGGAGAAATCAGAAACGTCTTACCAATAGAGTGTTGAGCAAACACGAGATAGGATCCTTAGCAGGGCCCTTGATTGCCTACGCACCGGCGATAGAAAAAGGCGGTTATTTTGCCGGTTCGGTATTCGACGACGCGCCTGCAACCTTTGACGGCTGGACACCCAAAAACGCTAATAACCGTTACAACGGCTTGATTACCATGAGGGAAGCATTGGTCAACCCCGCCAATATTTACACCGTTAAGCTCTATCAGGATGTGGGCGCAGCCTATTGTTGGGATTTTGCCTCCAATAACCTTGCTCTCGATCTAAGTGAGAATGAAAAAAGCCGACTTCATAACGCCTTGGGGGCTTTTGACGCGACACCGCTGGAGATGGCTCGGGCTTATTCCGCTTTTCCTAACTTGGGCACGATTAACGAACCTCAATGTATTACAAAAATTACCGCTGGTGATAACGAGGTTCTGTTGGCGCCCGCGGTGAAGAAAACCAAAGCCATGAAAGAAACCACCGCTTTTGTTGTGAGTGATATGATGCGATCCGCCGTTGTTAGCGGCAACGCCAAAGAAGCGGCTATTGACGATTGGTATATTTGCGGCAGACCGGGAACCGCCATTCTCGACCCTGAAAAATATGGGAGCAGTACCGGGACCCCGGATGCTTGGTTTGCCGGATACAGCCCCGCTTATACGGCTGTGGTCTGGGTTGGATACGATGTCGCCAATGAGACCCACTTTCTGACATCGGAATATGGTGGTGAGTTCGGCGGATCCAAACCTGCCGGTTTATGGAATCAAATCATGCGAAAAGCTCATGAAGGGATGGCCGTGAAGACGGACTTAACCAAACCTGCGGATGTTGTGGATATTGTCTTTGATGCCTTGTCGGGGTTCAGACCCAGTCAGCTGACGCCGGCCGCCCTTGTGAAGACAGAGATCGGACCGGGGGACGGGGCGCCCTCACAGGAGAGCGATGTGTGGACTGTTTTGGGTGTTGATCCCGATAATCCCGGTTTCCTGGCAATGCCGGGGAGTCCTTCATTGCAAAAAACCTTCTTGGCTCTTCAGCGTGACTTCTGGGCGGAGAAAGAGCTCCCCTACAAGCCGCCTACAGAGGTTTCCACAGTCAACACGATTCCAAGGCCTGTGTTCTCGACAAGATATGTTAGCAACCTTATAAACGGTCAACAATTGACGCTGTTGTTTTCGGTGCCGACGAACGCTACCGTGAGCGAATATATAGCTATTGTCCGGATTTATAGTGCAAACCCGGATGGGACAATCAGCCAGACCCAGGTTGGAGCTTACAATCTGGCATTGGAGAACACGGCTCCGTCTATTAGAATGTCTCCCACCTTATCAACCCGTAGCACATATTATTGTGTCGTTTTCCTTATTGATCGGGCTACCGGCCTCCAAGGTGAAAGCAGTGTTCCTGTCAGATTTACCACCTAATGCGGGCTACGCTTCGCGTCCATAAGGTTCTCATAGGAGTCGCTTTGTATGAATTCAGGAACCGCCTTTCGTCTCCAAACAGAAGAACAGGAATATGCCATTCTGTCGCCTTACGCCGCGAAAAGTGCCGAAGGGGTCCGAGCCCGGCCCGAGGAGCCCTGTCCTATCCGGACAAGCTATCAGCGGGATCGGGATCGGATTTTGCATAGCAAACCTTTTCGCAGACTGAAACACAAGACCCAGGTCTATATCGCGCCGGCGGGGGATCATTACCGAACGCGTATGACTCATAGTCTGGAAGTGGCGCAGATTAGCCGTACCGTCGGTAGGGCATTGCGTCTCAACGAAGACCTGATAGAAGCGATTGCTCTGGGCCATGATGTGGGACATACCCCTTTTGGGCATGTGGGAGAACAGGCATTGGCGGAATTAGTTGGGGCTTTTGAGCACAATCAACAATCTTTACGGACTTTTACGGTGCTGACGGGGAACGGTCAAGGCCTTAATCTGACAGAAGCTGTCCTGGATGGGATCCTTCATCATACCGGCGGCGGAATACCTAAGACATTGGAAGGGCAAATCGTGCGCATTGGAGATAGGATTGGCTATCTGTGCCATGATTTTGACGATGCAGTACGTGCGGGTTATATGACGTTAGCGGATCTGCCGGGAGGAGTCAGGGCCGTTTTGGGGGAGACATCCAGTTCTATGATTACGGCTATGACGACAGACATGATCGAGACATCCTGGCAGAAGCCTGCCATTGCGATGTCGCCGCCGGTTTTGGCCGCGATGCAGGAATTCAGACAAGCTATGTTTGAAAAGATATATAACAGCGATCTTCTCATGCGGGAACGTTTCAAGGGTAAAATGATTATCAAGGAATTATTTGCGTATTGTTGTGCCAATCCTGAGATTCTTCCCGGAGAATTTTTGCGGTGGGCTGATGAGGATGTGACTCTGGCTGTCTCGGATTATCTAGCAGGGTGCACAGATAACCACGCGATAGCACTTTTTCGGGATATTTTTATTCCCAATTCCTAAAAAAGATTAAGAAGGAAAACTGAATGTTTTAGCGAATTTTGTACTCATATAGTGAGTTCATCATTCTTTTTGTTTGTTGGAGAACTTTGGGGCTATCAGTAGTGAGAAGAAAGTTGGATTGGCGTGGCAGAGCATATTCCCCAGGATTTCATTGACAATGTCTTGCTGCACACCGACATTGTCGAGATTGTCTCGGAGTATGTGACGCTGAAACAGCGGGGTAGGAATTTTCAAGGGCTGTGTCCGTTCCATTCCGAAAAAACACCCAGTTTCAGTGTTAACCCGGAGAAACAGATATTCTATTGTTTTGGGTGCAACACAGGAGGCAACGCGCTGACATTCTTAATGAAGAAGGAGAATTATCCTTTTCTGGAGGCGCTGGAACTTCTGGCGGAAAGGGCGGGGTTGACCCTTCCGCAACGGGAGTTGACCGGGAAAGAACGGGACAAGGAAGCCGGGCGGCAACGATGGCGGGATATCTATGCCCGCGCCGCGGTGTTTTTTCAAGAAACGCTGCAGCGTCCGGAAGGCAGGGAAGCCTTATCTTATCTGAGATCCCGCGGGATTGATGATGAGACGCTGAGCCGATTCGGCTTAGGGTACGCCCCTCAGGGGTGGACGGGACTTCTGACTGCGATGCAGAAGCTTGGGTTCGGAGCTCAGGAACTGGAAGAAGCCGGGTTGGTTGTAGCCAAGAATCGTGAGTCTGAACAAGGAACCTCTCATTATGACCGGTTCCGCCATCGCGTTATTTTTGCCATCAGGGATGTCCAAGGTCGCGTGATTGCCTTTGGGGGTCGAGTGTTGGATGACGCGGTGCCAAAGTATTTGAATTCACCGGAGACGATGTTTTTCAGCAAAGGCCGCGGTCTCTATGCCTTGGATTTGGCAGTGCCTGGTATCCGCGCTAAAGGGTATGCGTTACTGATGGAAGGCTACATGGACGTCATTGCCGCCCACAGAATGGGTTGCAGAACGGCTGTCGCCACGCTGGGAACCGCGTTGACTCGGGAACAGGCACATTTGTTGAAGAGGTATACGGCTAAGGTTTTTATCTGTTACGACAGCGACGGTGCCGGTGTGCAGGCAGCTTGTCGGGCAGGGGAGCTGCTGGCTGCGGAGGATGTTGACGCGTATGTGGTTGATGTCAGCCCGGCAAAAGATCCTGATGAGTTCCTCGCGTCAGCTTCTCTGGCAGACTTCGAGGCGCGTCAGCAACAAGCGGCACCATATTTGGAATTCAAGTTCAGAACCATGCTTGCGGAGAATTTCACGAATCTCGAACCACGAATCTCGAACCGTCAGGCTGCGCCTCAGGATAAAGCACGTCTTATCCAGAAGCTGGCTCCGGAGATTATCCAAATCAGGAGTCCTATCGTTCGTGAAAGTATGGAGCGATTGATGGCGAAAGAATTGGGCGTATCCCATGAAGCGGTCTACCATGAGCTGTTTCTGGTTGAGTCGAAAAGGAAGGGAGCCCCAAAAAACAGTACGCGACAAGATTTCTTGCCTAAACAGGATATTTCTGTAAGAAATAGAAATACTATAGAAGAAATGCGATCTGAAGAACCGACTGTGTCTCCCGGGATTCTGGCGGCAGAACGGCTGATACTGCGGATTCTGATGGAGGCCCCAGGCTTGACACAAGAGGTGACGAAGAGACTGGGTAAGGATTTTTGGAGCGTTGGCGAACACAAAAAGATTTTTGAGAGTCTTGTCAAGGCTGTTTCGGCCCATACATCTGATGGGGACGGTCAGCAAAACGGCACGAGTCAGCAAACCGGCACGAGTCAGCAAACCGGGCGTTCAATCCAGGCGGCGCTGGCCGAGGAAAGGGACTACGAGGATATCTGTGGGAGGCTGGCAGCGGTCTTGGAGATGGAATATACAGAGGGTCGGGAGGACGAAATTTTAAATGATTGTTTGGATTCCTTGCGGAATGCCCAAAATAGGGTTGAGATAAAGAGAATGCAGCAAGAACTCACGCGTTTGGGAACCACAGAAGAGTTGACAGCACATGCCAAGGATATAGCGCGGGAGATTTTGGAAACCCTGAGATGTAAACAGATAGAGGAGCGGTTGCGTCGTGGCTAAGAATGAGGTGGAAAGACTGGTCTCGGAGAACCCGACGGAAGGGGGAACCTCGTTGAAAGTAGAAGAGCGGCAAAAAGAAGGCGATGTTGCCGGGCTCATTGAAATGGGCCGGAGCAAGGGAAATTTGACTTACCGTGAAATTGCCAACGCTCTGCAAAAAGTGGACCTTTCCGAAGATCAGATTGAAGATATCTATGAACAGCTCACCAACCTGGGAATCGACGTTGTAGACGATGTTGCTGATATTGACATCATTGATAAGGAAACCAAAGAGTTGGCTGAAGAGATTACCGGGGAAACAGAGATTGATATCAGCGTGCCCGAAGGGGCCGGTGTGGATGATCCTGTCCGGATGTATCTGAAAGAGATTGGTCGTGTGACGCTGCTGTCTGCCGAAGAAGAGATTGAGTTGGCTAAATTGATGGAAAACGGCGACGAGATGGCCAAGCGCAAGCTGACGGAAGCCAATCTACGCCTGGTGGTCAGCATTGCCAAACGGTATGTGGGTCGGGGTATGCTTTTTCTGGATTTGATTCAGGAGGGTAATTTGGGGCTTATCAAAGCAGTCGAGAAATTTGATTTTCGTAAAGGGTTCAAGTTCAGCACTTACGCCACTTGGTGGATTCGCCAGGCCATTACCCGGGCTATTGCTGACCAGGCACGGACCATTCGGATTCCCGTGCATATGGTGGAAACCATTAACAAACTAATTCGTATCAACCGACAGCTTCTACAGGATTTGGGGCGGGATCCTACGCCGGAGGAGACGGCCAAAGTCATGGATATTACAGAGGACCGGGTGCGGGAGATCCAAAAAATCGCTCAAGAACCTGTGTCTTTGGCGACGCCTATTGGAGAAGAGGAAGATTCTCATTTGGGAGATTTCATTCCTGACGACGATGCGCCTGCGCCGTCTGAAGCTGCATCGTTTATTCTGCTTAAGGAACAGCTTGAGGAAGTGTTGGAGACTTTGGCGCCCCGGGAAGAGAAGGTACTTCGTTTGAGGTTTGGTATCAGCGATGGGAGACCGCGGACCTTAGAGGAAGTGGGCAAAGAATTTGGCGTGACCCGGGAACGGATCCGACAGATCGAGGCTAAGGCGTTGCGGAAGTTGCGCCATCCCAGTCGGAGCCGAAAGCTTAAGGATTATTTGGAGTGAGAATTCATATTGAGAGTGATGATTGATTTAACCGGTTTCGGTTTTGTGAAGGGACTTAGGACGATAGGGGCTGAAGGTTTTCGATAAAGGTTTTCAAAAATTGTGTGCAAAAAAACTTGACCTGTCAGAGGGGTTTGCGTATAATAGAGATCGTGAGCGTTCCTCGATAGCTCAATGGTAGAGCAACCGGCTGTTAACCGGTAGGTTGTAGGTTCGAGTCCTACTCGAGGAGCCAAATTATTATTTGATTCTGACTCACAACATATGAAAATGTGAACTAAGCAACATTATGTAAATTGTGTAATATCAAGGGCCTATAGCTCAGCGGTAGAGCCGCCGGCTCATAACCGGTTGGTCCCTGGTTCGATCCCAGGTGGGCCCACCAATATCTTGTTGGCAGATAAGAAGTATTTCGAATGACGAATACTCATGATGAATAAAATTTTCAGATATTGACCAAATACAAGCCGACCAAACCACAATGAAAACATCATGCGGGCATAGCCCGCATGAGTAAGAAGCGCCGGAAACAGCTTTCCAACTGTTTTGATTTGGATCTTATCAGCTCCCTTGAGGTCGCTGATCGTGGCTCAATCAAGGTGAGCCGCTATTTTGGCATATCGTACAGAATGAGCTGATAGGCGATTGCGTTGCCGGAGGAGTTGATCGCGTACACAATGAACCCATAGTATTTCTGTTTGGTATCGTTCCCCAAGCTGGTGAAAGTAGTTCCTGTAACCTTCGTGGTATCCCAGCCCGCTTTGGTTCTGTCGCCCCGGTAGTAGAAGACTTTGTAGTAGGAAGCGCCGGAAACAGCATTCCAACTGAGTTTGATCTGGCTTTTATCCGCACCCTTGACAGCATTGATAGATTTAATCAGAGAACCTGGCACACCTGCTTCAGAGCGTTCCTGAGCGAAAATCTGTGATTTTTTCTTCATCTGCATGTCGTAGCAGATATAACCCATATCAATGATTTTTCCGGAGGTGTTCACCGCACACACCCAAAAGTTGTAATGACTTTGGGATGTATCATTACCCGGGCTGGTAAAACTGGTGCCGGTAACTTTTGTGGTATCCCAGCCTTCCTTCGTGAAGTCGCCCCGCTGGTAATAAACCTTGTAGTAAGATGCACTGGGGCAGGCAGGCCAAGTGAGTTTCACTTGGGTCGCATCAGCACCTTTGGAGGCAGTAAAGTTAATACCCCACATGTTGCCGCCATGGGTCAGCTGCCAAGGAGTGGGACGCGGGGGCCAAGCAGGGGGTGCGGCATTGGCCGGTGCTGCAGGGAGCAAGAGGGACGCACAGACGAATAATGTGACGACAAGACTCATCATGGGTTTTTTCATAACTTGAATCCTCCTTTTTCTGGATAAACATATTATTTGGGCATCGTATATTTGATCGGCGTCGCGGCTATGATATTCCCGGAGGCGTTCACCGCGTATACCGTATAAGTGTAAGAGCTCTGTTTGGTGTCATTTCCCAGGCTGGTGAAGTTGGTTCCTGAGATTTTCACAGTATCCCATCCTTCTTTGGTGCCGTCGCCCCGTTTGAAATACACCTTGTAATAGGAAGCGCCCGGATAGGATGTCCAGCTGAGTTTCACCTGTGTTGCGTCAGAGCCTTTGACAGCTTTCAACCCGCTGAGAGAAGGCATGGTGTATTTGATGCTGCTACTTGTCAGGACGTTCCCGGTCGCGTTCATCGCGTAAACCGTATAGGTGTAGAAGCTCTGAGTGACGTCATTTCCCAAGCTGGTGAAAGTTGTGCCTGTGACTTTTGTGGTGTCCCAGCCTTCTTTGGTGCCATCACCTCGCTTGAAATACACTTTGTAATAAGAAGCGCCGGGGTATGCGCTCCAACTGAGCTTTACCAGGGTCGCATCCGTACCTTTGACAGAGGTCAAACCGGTTAAAGCTGGTATAGGGGGCATGGTGTATCTCACACTGGTACTGGTGAGGGTTTTCCCGGTGGCATCTACAGCGTAAACCGTAAAGTCGTAATATTTCTGGGTAATATCATTGCCCAGGCTGATAAAACTGGTTCCTGTGACTTTTGTGGTATCCCAACCTTCTTTGGTGGCATCGCCCCGTTTGAAATATACCTTGTAGTAGGACGCGCCGGCGACGGCGTTCCAGCTGAGCCTCACTTGGGTCGCATCCGCGCCTTTGACGGCAGCTAAGCCGGTCAGAGCCGGTGGAACCGGTGGAACCGGCGGAACCGGAGGAACGGTGTATTTGACACTGGCAATAGATTTAGCAGATCCATTAACCATAGCGTACACTGTAAATTTGTAGTAGCTCTGACTGGGGTCATCAATCTGATAATTAAAATTGGTCCCCGTGAGATTCGTGGTGGCCCAGCCGCCGCCGGTTCCGTCGCCTCGTTCATAGTACACCTGGTAGGAATGGGCAAACCTGGCAGGATCCCAACTAAGATTAACCAGAGAAGCATTTGCGCCCTTAGCAGCGGTCAACCCGGTAAGAACATCCGTATATGAACCGAGCCAATCTGGTATAGGCCACATCACGTTCGCAAGCCAGAGGACTGTGGTTTGACCGCCGACACGGGGATCCTCCCAATAGTATGTGTGAGAGATGTAATAGCGCTCACGCCATTCAGAAGTTGACCACGAATTCAATGTAAGCATATACGTTGAGCTGTTACATGTTTCTGGCAGAGCCCCGTACCAGTCAGCCTGCTGGGGTGCCGCATTGAAATTGTTGAGCCATTGACCTTCTGTTGTCGCAACAGCTGTTGATCGCGGCAATGTCCAATTCCAGGCGGTTGACCAAAGAACCTTATTATCCTTATCATAAATAACGATGTTGCGATCATTCTGGAAGCTGAGCTTTGCCGCGTCCTTGTTTGCGGTATTGCTTGTCCACTGTGCTACCAGATCTTTGCTGTACAGCACAAGGTTACCGTCTGGCTGGAAATACAAATAGGATTCGATAACCTCCCAGTCACTTGGATAAGAGGGAGGATACGTTTCCGGTTGAACACCAATGCAAAATTCTCCGGGCAAGAAATCACCACCGTCAAGCCATCCCAAAGAGACAGAATCCTCAAGCCTGTTGATCATAACATCCCCTGTAAGAATCACGGGATTCCTCATTGTTGCCGGTGTCATACTCTTGGCCTTATCCTTGATGTCGCTTGGGGCAGCCGCATCAGCGGGAGATGTGAGCAATAATAAAGAAGCGATGACAAAAAATACTCCTGCGAAACCCATCATTGTCTTGTTCATTCTATGGCTCCTTCATTAAAATTATTTTGTCTTGATTCAGTTTGCCGCCAGCTCAAATACCGCGGCGGCTTCATGGTTCGAGAGATGGCTAAAGAACATCAGCCTGAAATCGGGACCTTCAGATAACAGCCCATAAGCTTCTTCGGCAGTCGCCTGCGTACCGACCGGCACAGGGCTCACAACATCCGTGAGGCCGAGGGGATAAGTATCGCAGATATTGCCGTCAGCATCGCTGACTTTGAATGAAAAATCTGTAATCATGAAATCTTCGGGCATTGCCAAATTTTCACAAGTGTAATTGATCACAACCACTTGGGTGGGAGATGTGTCTAGAAGCTCATTTCTCTTGTCTGTCGACCAGACGAAATTAATGGTTAGCGTGTACAGATCCGCGCCATCCTCCCCCTTAACAGTGATCTTGTCGCCTTCCTGATAAGTTGCCGGGACAAAGCGGTTATCGCCGACTTCAGGATCCGATGCGTCGGCGTTAAAGTCACACCCTGTCAGGGTCATGACAAAAATCAGGATTACCAAAACGCATTGCAATACTTGTGCGAGAGATCTCTTCATGACCATTTTTACCCCCTTAAGGATTAAAATTTTTGCTTGCAAGCAGACTATACGCACAGTCTATAATAAGAGGGGTTGCCATTTCATTAGCTGACAGCTGAATATTTGTGCATTCTTACATGTCACATGCCCTGCACATTTTGCTTGCGAGTGATCCAGGGGTATGCTAAGATAATTCTCATGAGGAGGGACACATATCATGACACACAAACCCACCAGTGAATTCCTCAATGAGGTGATTGATGCCAGATCCCTCGGGACCATTCTTGATGATAATGTCTTTACAGAGATGAACCTTCCTAATTATCTGGCCTTTCTTTTACAAGAAAAGGGCTTGAAAAAAAGCGACGTTATCAGGGATTCGAACATAAACGCGACGCATGCCTATCAGATTTTCTCCGGAGAAAGACGGGCATCACGGAATAAGATATTGCAGCTTGTTTTTGCCATCCACGCAACCTTCGTGGAGGCACAAAGGATCCTTAAACTATCCGGAGTCAATGAATTATATTGTAAAAACCGGCGTGACGCCATTCTTATACATTGCCTCACCAACAGCAAGTCTCTGAATGAAACAGAAGACATCCTGTATGATAACAGTGAACTCTTGCTTGCTGATGATATTGATAAGAGGGGATAGAAAATGGAGAACCTGAACGGATTTTCGAATCATAATGAAAAAAACGATGCCTATACTGTCATTGAGGTTCTCAAAGAGAGCGATTTTACCCGCGTTGAAAAAGTATGGGATCAACAGCAAGTGTTTATTCGCAAATATTATAAAGATAAGAGTATAACCCGGAACCTTGAAGTCTTGTTAAAGCTTCAGCACAAGGCGTTTCCCAAAATACATGACTGCTATCAATTTGAAGATCAAACAGTCATCGTTGAGGAATACCTTAAGGGGGCTATGCTCAGCACTTATGTCAAAGAGAAAGAAAAACTGTCGCCGGACAAAGCAGTCGAGTTCACCATTGCGATCTGCGAGGCCGTTTCGTATTTACACACGCAGAATCCTCCGGTCATTCACCGGGATATCAAGCCCGACAATATCATCTATACGAATGACGGTATGAAACTTATAGACTTCAATATTGCCAGAGTCTACGATCCCAAGAAAGACAAAGATACGGTTTTTATGGGAACTTTGGGGTATGCTCCCCCGGAACAATTCGGCTTTGGGCAAACGGATCAGCGCTCCGACATCTACGCTATTGGTATGACGCTTTATTTCATGCTCACCGGATTGGAACCGGAGCGTAAGCTGGATAAGGAAGCTATTCGAGACTTACCTCAATCATTGCAAAAGATACTCCTGACCAGTACGGATTTTGCGCCGGACTCCAGATACGATTCTGCAGAAAACATGAAACGGGATTTGCTAAAAGCCTCTAAACCTTTGCAGGCGACGCCATTAGAACCCGAAATAACAGGAAACATCATGCAGGATGTTTCTATGTCAGAGACTTCGGAGGCATCGGCCATTCAACCGTCGGAGACCAAGAAACTCGTTCTTCTCATTGCCGGTCTCATATTTACCGTGTTGGTACTCATCCTTTTGGGGATTTTTCTTTTCAACAAAGCAAGTGTGAGTCCGACAACAGCTAAGTTTAACAAAAACATTTTTCATGTTGACTATAAAGATATTGTCGCCACCTTGAGTCCGGGGAGTTACAAGCTGGTTTCAATCACGAACGGCAGCTATACCCTGAAACAGGATGATGATTATACAATGTCTGGGGACACCTGCACAATTAAGAAAGAGTATCTTTCTACCCTGGAGATGGAAAGACAAACACTGGTCTTTAGAATGAACGGCGGAATATCTCCATCACTTGCCATTGATATTACAGAAAGTGAACCCTCGGAACTTGATTACGATCCTGAAGATATGGCAGATAATGAGACCTCCGGGCTTACCGCTGACCCGAACGCAAACCCGAACGACCCGAATGCTGATCCCAACACAGATACAGAAACACCCCTCGATCCTACCGACCCGAAAGAAGAGAACGGTTCTAAAACTACCGAAACAAAAGAAGAGCCAAGTGTTGTTGGTGAAGTTCTTGGGGTTGTCTTCGATCCGAGTCGGGGCAAATTCTTCTACAGCACTTTTATTGATACCCGTTTTCAAACGACGGACTCCGAATATATCCCACCAACGGGTGCAGCATCTTGGAACAGTGCCACCAATACTTTGACCTTAACCAATTTCAACTGGACAACGTCGGCACCCTTTGCCTTTACGATTCTGCCGGGCAAGATCAATATTAGGTTGGTGGGGGATAACAGGATAGCATCAACTTTCAGCGGCTCATCAAGCTCAGTTGGGTTGTGGTCACAAAGCAACGACATGACTGTTTCCGGAACCGGTGTGCTGAGAGTTAGCGGAGCCAACACTAACAATTACGCCAGTCAAGGGATTTCGGCTACCTCACTGACTCTAAATGGTGCAACTCTAATAGCCTCAGGAGGCACAGGAAATTTGAGTTATGGGGTATCTTTCGAAAGCGCACTGACTATAAACTCAGGATCCTTGACAGCTACCGGCAGTACAGCGAGTGTTCAAAGTTTCGGAATTCGAAGCATGAAAGCCACCACAGTTTCGGTAAACGGAGGTACGATGTCAGCCCAAGGCAACACTCGGGCTATAGAGTTCCCGAATACTACCGGCACCGTCTCTACCGGCTCTACGAGTTACACATATTGGACCAACACCTCGGCATCTGATCCGGGTGGTGCAGGGCTTAGGGTTCCTTCGGATAATGCGTATAGCTATAACAACACGCACAAATATGTAAGGTTCAAGATTTAATTGGGACTGAAGCTTAATAAAAGCCCCGGCCTCCCGGATTGTTCCTGGAAGACAGGGGCTTTGTGATCCTGACTAATCACCCATTGTCGCAGTGCCTGTCACATGCCAGAGCAAGGCTTCTTTTGCAACGATTATTTGAGCAACAATACTGTGCCTGCCCACACTCGGTGTGAGCAATGCTATCTTCGCTAGATTGATTTGACTTGTGGTGTCTGCCTTGAGCCATTTCTTTCAAGACCTTCTTGCTGATCATGAATGGATACATCGTCCATAACCTCCTTTGTCATCTTATCAAGTACATAGAACACGCTTGTACTAAATCAAGATATGCTCGTATCAAGATTTTGGTTCCAATAATTAACATTTAGATTTTCTGTGTTATGATGACTCATCCAAAAAGAAATTCATTAAGATATCAATATCATCCTTCTTCAGTTTACCGTTCTGGCAAAGAGCCGAAACGAGGTTGACCGCGTTGCCCTCAAACAAGCGATCCAAAAAATCCTGTTCCTCGGAGTTCATATATTCCTGCTCTGTAATGTTAGGCGTGTACAAAAGAACACCATGGCACAAAGCGTCAATAACACCTTTTTCGCGCAATCTTGTTATAAGAGTCTGGGTCGTCGATTTCTTCCAGCCCATCTTGAGCTCAAGCTCTTTGCGAATCAACCCATAAGGAACAGGTCGTTCTTCCCGCCAGAGAATGCGCATAACTTCATATTCTGAGTGAGTAATAATTGAGGACATTTTTGCTCCAAATGAATTCGGACGTCCGAACGGCAACAACATATAGCAAAATCAGTTGTTTGCGCACCTTTCGTCAACCGCCAGGACTCCGTCAAGTCCAAATCACTTAAATGGATTGTATTTAAAAGTCAGGATTCAGGATTCAAAATGTGCATTTCCTTGTTCTTTTTTGACGCTTCGCGCGTCCGTAAGGGTTGGGCGAAGACCATCTCAGGATACCTATTCAAACTTTAACAGACGAACAATATCATTGTCAATCTGATACATTGTTATGGGTGCATATTTTAAAAGTGCACCTTACTATCCCACGAGCTATTATGCCGCTTCACATCGCTTATCAAGAATAAGAGATTGTACATCTGCCCATCTATTGCTTTC
>Ga0082212_10001384_pt1 | contig 35698 bp, 36 predicted proteins | sample TergutNt197P3_FD_71548 | JGI IMG/M metagenome (GOLD analysis project Ga0082212, IMG submission 71548) | Neocapritermes taracua P3 segment gut microbial communities from Petit-Saut dam, French Guiana - Nt197 P3 | ecosystem: Host-associated > Arthropoda: Insects > Digestive system > Gut ...
AAAAAAAAGCGTTTTAGAAGAAACCCCGCCGGTAAATTCTTTTGTTTGTTCTATTGCCATATTAATAAGATATTAGTTTATTTCCTTGTTTGTCAATTAAATAGTTACCCTGATTATCAACAAGGTAATACATTACCACAACGCCTTGCACTATTGTAAGCAAGCAAGTTGCGTAGTTGTTTTTAACGGTGTATTCGGCTGTGCGTACGGTGTCGATGTTTGCCGCTGCCGTAACGGTTATGTTTACGCCGTTGACGCCGCCGGATAGTGGCGTTACGCTTATCCAATCACTCTGATCGCCTGTTTTTACGATGCTAAAAGGATAATCGGAATTGACGTTGAGCGTCAGTGTTTGCGGCATTCCGGAGATGTTTACCATCTTTGGATTAAGAAGGTCAACGGTTATCCGTCCCAACTTTTTCACCGTTCCGTTTATTGTAAAGCCTTCGGTGTTGGTTATTTTGAATTGCGCTGTACCGGTAACGTTGCCGTTGCCGTAGAGTTTGATGGTGGTGGTTCCGGCAGGTCCCGACATCGCAGAAAAGTTGTAAAACGTTTCGCTGCCCAACTTGGTGATAGTCCAAGGTGATGACGATTCTATTTTGAGGTTTACCGGCGTAATATTTCCGACGCTGAGCGTTACGGCGATTTTTTGACCGTTGGCGATTAAGTGTGGTTCGGCTTTGAAGTCAAATTCATTATCGCGGGTGAAATATTTTTCGGTGAACGTCCGGCGCCACTCAATTTCGGCGTGTAAAACGTTGTTATTCTTTTCATCTATGAAAGAATATTTTTTAACGTTCACCACAACGGGAAACATCAAACTGCCTTCCGACCGCCAAACATCTTCCGAAATCATCATCTCTGTGATGAAATCTTGGAAACGTTTGTCGTTGTGATAGCCGATGTCGGCAGAGAATTTGGTATCGTATTTTTTGCGTTCGGAGACAAGGTCGGGCGAAGCGAGCGAAGGCTTTTCAACGCTTCCGGCTTGGAAGATGTCGCCTTCTATTTCGCGTTCGGCAATCATGTTGCCATCACAAACAACGCTGTCCATCGTTCCGAAACTGTTGCGAAAATAGAATACCGATGCTGCCTCTTTTTTCTCCAAAAAATAGGTGCGCTCTGCAATGTTGTGGTCGTTGTGGCGCAAAAAAATCGTTATTTCTTCTATTCCGCTGTTGAAATATCCGTCGAAGTCAATCACACGCATAACGATTTTGTTGTTTTGCGAAGCGTAGAACGTTTCGAGCGTGGTTTCGGGGGCGCCTTTTATTTTTTGTACGAGTTTTAACTGTGCGGCGTGGTCGGCGGTTAAAAAACTTAATATGTCTTTTTGACCTTTCCGGATGCGTTTTACCGGCGGATGGTTGGAGAGCCAACGATTTGCCAACGAATTAAGCAAATCTTCTATAAGGTTGTATTCAAGGAAGTTAGCCTCGTATTCGCGGCTGATGCCTCCGGGGAGTGCGTATCTGACAGGTAGGTTAAAACCGTATGGAGTATATTTTCTTTCGTTGTTAGCGTCGAACCAGGTCATTCTATAATTTACCGTATATTGCACATAGTCAAGCACAATATTACTCATATCGCTAACGAGATAGTTGAGCCGTTTGTCGGAAAACAACTCCTGTATGTAAAATTCTGCGATGTTGTTCGTGCCAAAAGATTGCGTTTCTTCAGATACTGTCTCAAAATCGCCGGTGTTGGGGTTCAATATTTTAACTACAATCATCGCCGCTGAAAAAGATAATCCTTCAATGTCGTTTCCCTGAAACGCAAATTTCATGCTGTTTCCTGTTAGGGCATATTCGCCGGGCGCTTGTATTAATTCTATTGAAGGCATTTTTTTAGATTTGCGATTTGCGATGTGCGATATGAGACTTTATTTATTTTTTACAAAAGTAGTGTGTGAAAGGAAAATGATGTATGACAATTTTCACCTCCCCCTACCCTCCTCCAAAGGAGTGGAGTTTATATTACAGCGATGACCATTTCAACAAAGGAATAATCATTGATGCGGACGGATATTTTCATACTTTTGATTAAAAAGGTATAGCCGGCTGCGGTGTATTTTTCTTGCAGGCGCAACTTCATAAAGTCGGCGATTTTCATCTTTGTAGTGAATTTCACTTCTCGCGACAACTCTAAAAAGTTGATAAAACTGCGGTAGAAGTTTTTTTCGATGTCATCGAGCAGGATGCTGTGTCCGGGTTGTATGACGTCGCCGGCTCCGTCATATTTGGTGATGGATGCGAGCGGACCTATTCCGCCGGAAGAGTTGCCGTGAGAAGTATCTATAACGCTTTGTATTTCGTTATATAATAATATGGTAAAATCGTTTGCATCTGTCTTTTTATTCACAAAAGAGTCTCCTTTTCCTTCAATTATCGGCATCAGATAATTATCTTCCGATTGCGTCATCTGCGGCAGTTCCACCGGAATGTCAAAAGAGACCATATCATCTTCCTCGATTTTACGCTCCTTATTCCATGTATTAAAAAATTCCCAACCTTCATCCTCATCTTCGCTATCGCCTTCGCCGTAAAAATAGATGCTCGCCTCGTTTATCACGTAGGCGTATTCGCCTTGATTTGCAGGGCGTGGAAGTTGTAAGAATGTATAAACTTCGTAATCTATTTTTTCGGGGTGTTCGCTTTCAGGGTAGGAATTGTCGTATTTTAATTCAATACCCGTTCTGCTTTTACTAACATTCCAGTTCGGGCTGATTTTTATATTCAGCGGGATCGCCGATTTTTCTATTATCTCGTTGAAGGTTGTTACTTCAATATTTTGCTTTAAAGGGTCGACAAAAAAACCGGCGTTGAATATTCCCTTTATGATGGTGAACAATTTTATTTGTTCAACTTCCGGCAGGTGTTTGTTTGCATATATGTGCGTGGCATATAGCGGCAAATCATCTTCTAACATGGAGATGTTTATGTGTCCGTAGAGATGATAAGCCCAAGGCATGTGCGTTTTTTTACCATAGATAACAAATGAGTCTCCGGCGTGAATGTGCAACACACCATTCCTATTGACGTCAAACGGAGCTGGCGCATCGTTTTTTATCACCCTTAAAGGATATGGATATAACGAAATATATTCTCCGTTTTCCTTCCACTGTATAATATTGAAATTAAACCTGTAATATCCCGTTTCTTTTACTAGAAATTTTGTTTCCGTTTGCAGAATGTGCGTTGTATCTATCAGTGCGAAATTTTTAAATATTTCCCATTCATCTGCTGTCGGGTTGCTCAATACCGTCTGCGATTCTACGGCAACAAAATTTTCACCATCATTTTTACTATCTATGCTTTTATTACTTGCCAAAATCAATTTTTTAAGCAATGGATATGTCGGCAACGTAATAGTATATTGTTGCATTTTTGCCAGCGTTTTCACGATATACTCAATAAAAAAGCATGGGACATACGGATATACTTCCGCCTCGTAGGTTGCCGGATTTATTTTTGTAAAAAAATGAAGGAAACTATTGGAAAAAGATGTATTGACGGCGTTGATAATGCCGTCATACTCAAACAACTCATTATCATCATAAAACTCTTCATTCATCATGGGGGGGAAACGAAACGGAATATCATCCGGTGCGTGCGTTGAAATGTGATTGATTTTATAACCTATATCTAACTGTGTGTTACCTAGAAAAAACACCTCGTTATCCTCAATATCCGTCAATTTCAAATCTTTGATTTTGTTAAAAAACGAAAGGGCGTTAAGTTTGGCGTCGCCGGTGATGAAGTCGGCTCCGGCACTTTTGACGGTGAACGTTCCGCTGATTAGGTGGTAGTTGTTGTAAAATATAGAAATGTCAAACTCGCGCTCTTTGTGGCGATTTTCGATGCGGTTCATGTTTTGGAAGATGTCGCGGTTGCCTTTCATCGGAAAGGTCATGCTTTCGATATAGTCGCCTGCCAGCGTTTCGGGATCGTTAAAGATTGGATTTTCCCGCGAGATAGCGAAAGAAAAATCTTCTTGTAGTACGATTTCTTTTCCGTTGATTTTTATTGATAGTAGCATGATTTTATGGATTTGAGATTGTGAGATATGAGATGTGAGATTTTTCCACCCCCTGCCCCCGCCAGCGGGGGACTATGGATTCAATTGTTTGCGTTTTGTTTCCCAGTTTTTGTTGGCGCGGCGGTGTGTGCGGATGTAGTCGTCGTTGGCGATGACGGTGGCGGAGATGCCGTTGTCGATGCTGTCTTTGAGTTCGCCGATGACGGTATATAGGTGTGTGATGGCGGCGGCGGTTGCGGTGTCTTGCGATGGGATAACACGTGGGTTTTCCCGTACAGGCTGCGCGGCGATGTTTCTGGCGGATGTGTAGCCACCGCGTTCATAGCCGCGTGAGGATACGCTTTGCGCTTTGAGGATTCCGGAGAGGTCTATCTGCTTAATCATGCCGTTGCGTTGCGCGTAGTCGATGATGTCAAGTACCGGGCGTACAGTAGGATTGTGTACCGCGTCCTGATTGGCAACAAATTCGTCTTCGTGAACAGTACCGGCGGGCTTGTATTTGTTTTTGCCACCGGTATAACCACCGGTGTAAAATTCTGTTGGCATGGATTTGATGCGCTGCCGTTCTTTATTGAGGTTGATAGCCTGTACGGTAGCCGTTGCCGATATGAGAGCACCGGCGATGGCGCCGCCGATAGGTCCTAACTGTGAGAAGGCTTGCATCACCGCAACGGCTGTGCTGGCAATGAGTTGCGCCAGTTGCGTAGCAAACTGGAAATCAGCGTATTTCTTGTTTAACTCTGCCTTTTCTTTTGCCTGTTTTTTGTCCAACTCTTCGAGCGCTGCGGCTTTTTCTTCTTCCAACTTCTTTTGACGCTTTGAGCCTTTTTTGGCGGCGTTGATTTTTGCGTCCCAACTATCTTCCGCCGTCTTGCGTTCTTTGCGCTGCGAGTCGTCAAGGCGTGCCGTTTCGCCATCTTTCAGGGCGTCAACCAAGCCACCTATCGCCTGTGCGTAGAAATCAACGTATTTTTGAACGTAGTTAATACGGAGTTCTAACAGTGCTTGCTCATATTCTCCCCTTGTTATCAACTCATCGGCGAGCATCTCCTCAAGAATAATCTTTTCCTGTCCGAATTGCTCATACAAAGAAGCGATGCCAGCCTGTTGACGGGCGCGGTAACGCTCGTCATCGTATCTTTTGTCAATATCGGCTAACATTTTTTGGTAAGCCTTATACGACATGAGCGGGTCATCTTCGCCTGTTTCCGGATTTTTGCGGTTTTTACCCTCCTCATATACTGCGGTAACAGATGCTATTTCCGCCCCTTTTCTTGCCTGAAACCCTCTGGGTTTAAAGAGTCGGTCAAACTCTTTTTGACTAATGGCGCGCTTTTTAATAATTTCGGCTTCGGCGGCGATGATTGCCTCTCCGTTTTTCTCTATTGCTTCGAGTTGGATTTCTCCGATGGCAAATTCGGCGTCCGCTACCTCGCGTCCGTAATCTTCCAACACTTGCAAACGCTCGTGGGCGAATTTTTCTTCCACCGCTTTTGAAATAACAGCGTATGCTTTTTGAGTGGTAACGGTCTCCTGTAACTTCTCAAGTTCCTCATTCTTTGCATTATCCAACACTCTGAGGCGCTCATCGCGCCGCTCTTGCATTTCGGTCAACAGTTCCTTATCGCAATCTTTTTGCATCTTATATTCCAAATCGAGCCGTTGCTGGTTTATCTTTGTTAACTCTTCTTTTTCTAACTCTTTGATTTCCATCTTACGCTTTATGCTGTCAAGGGTGAGGGTGTTTACAATCTCGTTATACTCTTTTTCGGTGATAACGCCCTCGTTGCGGTATTGCTTCAGCGCGTTTATCTCTTCCTGCAACTGCGCTTCGATGGACTTTAATTTTTCTTTTCCGGGGTCGGACTTGGCGGGGTCGCCGCCGGGAGGGGTGTAATCGGGCTTTATCTCTTCATCATCTTCGATTATTGTTAATGTTGGTGCTAATAGTTTTGCACTTTCCAATTGTTCCTGTAACCCTGCTATATGGTTTTTCAACTCTTCAGATTGATTCTTATAAAAATCAATTTCTTTCGTATTTTCATTTTCCCTTGCCTTCGCTAATCTATTTTGAGATATTTTCCACGCGTTTTCGTAGTTTTCAATTTGTTTTTCAATACCTTCCGGTGTAAGCGCATTATCAAGTTTTTTGGTTATATTGGCGGCTTGCGTTGCGTATTTATTGTATTCCTGTTCGTTTGTTTTGATGAGCTGTTGTAACCGACTTCTTTCTTTCTCCAATTTTTCAATTTCGGCATCTCTGTGTTTTTTATCATCGAGATTGCCCCCCTGCCCTGCTATTTTGTCTATTTCTTCATTCGTTTCGATGATTCGGGTGTACGCCCTTATTATAACATCTTCGTGAGCCTTTGCCTTAGCCATTAAAGCGGCTATGCGAAGTCTTTCAGAGTACTGAGCATTTACCTCTTTTTGTATTGCCAATAATGCGTTGTTTGATATTTTTTCTGCGTCAATATATTTCAAAAATTGCGGGTATTCTGATTTTAATTTTTTAATAAGTTCTGTGCGCCTGTCTGTTGATGTGTTGGCGTCTGTTATTGACGAAATCAAAAAATTAAATTTATTTTTTTCTTCAATGATGTTGTCGCTGAGTTCTTTTGTTTTTTCTGAAATTTCTGTCAGCGATACCGAATATTGTTTCATGGAGTTTTTGGTGGCGTCCATGTTCTTTTTCAATTTATCCAACAAAAAATAAAGCGCTGTTCCTGCTGCCAATATAAGACCTATCGGATTTGCCTTCATGGTAGTCCACATACCTTTTAGCGCTTTTGTTGCCCCTTTTATATTCCCTGTAAGCAAGTTTGTTACTAATGCGTAAGCATGTGTGGCGAATGTATTAGCGTTTAATTGTGCTAATTCTACCCGCATCTGAATAGCCTCTTTTAGTCTTAATCCGCCTAAAAACTGTTTATATTTAATAGTTAATGCGTTGGCAATATTATACAGTGCAATTATTGTAACCAATTTTACTATTGCCGCTCCATACTCCGCAAAGAAATCCAACACCGCCGGAGCCACTTTTATAATGTAAGTCATTATCTTTGTAGATTTCAGCAACGCCGGATTAAGCCGTTCGCCTAATTCCAATGCTGCTTCTTTGAAGGCTTTTTTACGTTTTTCGAGTTGTGCTTGCAGGTTGTTGTTTTTTTGGTTGTACACATCTACAATCAGGTTGCCGTCTGCTAATGCTTTATTAGCAATATCTTGAGCGGTTTTCACCTGCTCGATGTTTTTCGACATGGCGCTCAGTACGCCAACGGCACGCGCGCCATCGAGTCCCATATCTTTGAAAATCGGCACCAATTGCTGAAAGCCGCCTTTTTGATTGAGCGCTTCCAACACAGCAATAATAGCGGCGTTGGCATCATTTTGTAACAGGTCGGTAAACTTTTTAACCTCCATGCCTGCCATCTTCGCAAACATTGCCGGATCTTGAAAAAGTTTCATGATGAACTTTTGCATTGCCGTTGCCGACATCTCCACCTTTTGCATATCCTGATCGAGCGATGACGCAAAGCCTAAAATACTACCCATTGAAATATTTGCCTGTGCTGCAACGCCAGCCAAACGTCCGGAAAACTGTACGAGGTATGGTTCCGAAGCCGTCGAACTTTGACCTACTTTAAGAATGGCGCTACCAACGGAAAGCATCTGTTTTTCAAGGTCAAGTCCTTGCAGTTGTTTTGTGCTGCCGGAAAGAATGTTCACCATCTTGGCGATAGTCTTAACAGCGTCATCGCCTAAGTCTTGACCAACAATCATTTTTATTTTGTCGGCGGCAGCCACAAACTGTAATATATTTTCTTTTCCCTCTATCCCCAATTTACCTGCTTCAACGGCGAACTTATTCAACTCCTCCCGCGCTGTGCGCGTGTCCATCTTCTTAAACGCCTCATTCAACTCTTTTACTTCCTGATGCGTCATTCCCGTTGTTTTTATCACATCGGAATAGACGTCATCCATTTTTGCGACTTCTTGTGCTAATTGCCGAAATTTCATGCTTATTCCTGTAAGCATTGCCACTAATCCTCCAAAAAAACCAAAAAACTTATTGAATTTATTTACAAAACCGGAAAGTTGAACTTTCATAACTTCAGATTTTCCTGCAAGTTTACCCATTTGTGCTTCAACGGCTTTTAATTCGGCTTTATATTTTTTCCACTCAGCCGTACCCGGAATAGTATTTTTCAGTACCTGCTGTAAAAGTTTTTGTTCCGAAGCCAACTGACTTGTAGTCATTTTTGTAAGACCGATTTGTTGGCGTAGCGAAACAATACGGCGTTCGTTTACTTCAAGAATAGTGTTTGTATCTTTTATTTTTTGTTTTGTTTCCGTAACTTTACTTCCATAATCAACTAAGTCTGCACTTAATTTTTTGTATTGAGCGGATTCTTTTTTACCATTTTCCTCCAACTTTTTCATCTTATCGTTAACGGCTTCTTTTGCCTTTTCGACTTTCCTCAACTCCGCTTCCTGCTGCTGTAATGAATCCTTTAGTTTACGCTGTTCCTGAATAAGATCATGATATTCCTTTTGTGCGTTGTCGCCGTTAACAAGAATATCGAGTTGTATTCTCTCTTTTAGTGTATTACCTGCCATATTATAGTAGTTTTTAGCAAAAGTAATACAGGCAACGAAATTGAATTATGACATAAAAAAATACCCCGCCAGCGGCAGGGTATAAATATAGTGTTTGTTACCTATATAAGTAGAAACATCAATCCTATTGCACAAAGTATCGCAAGAATAATTGCGCATCCTGTTTCGCATCCTTCTTTTGTGTCTGTACCCATAACTTCCAATTATTTAATCCCTAATCACTAACCGTTAATCACTAATCACTAACAATTTCTTCCGGTTCTTTCAGATGCCACATTACAATTGTAGCGTCATCTAACACTCCGCTATCATCTTCGAGCGTGTCGTTGATGAAAATTTTTAATCCGTTACGTTTTACCTCTTCCATATCTTCGGCAAAGATAATCTTTTCTACGATACGAGTGGTTTCATTCCAATATTGAATGGAAAATGTTGCTTTGTATTGTTTCATGCCACCCTCCTTTCTTCCTTTGGCGTTACCTGTTGTGGTAGTTTGCAACTGCGGCATCGCTGAAAATCTTCTGCGCGACCGCGACGCTCGTACATCCCTGCCGGTATGTCCGCCATACTCAATACTCCAAACAGCCCCCACACATTCTCCATCACCACCGTATCAATAATTCCTAACTCACGCCCTCCGGCGCTTCCAATAAAGTTTAGTACGTCGTTCAGACATACCTTTCCAGCCGAGACGTTGGCTAAACGGTTTCGCCGGACTATTTTTCTGATGCCGGATAAACTTTTTTTACTTGATCTAAGCATAAAATAAAAATTTATATTAATAAAAAAACTATTTCAAATAACGCAATAAAAAGAGCGTAGCCTCTTCGTTGCTTAGATCTATAATGCTGTAAAAGAATTATATCCGAAGAAACTACGCCTTTATTCGTGGTTTCAAAAACTGCTGATTTCATACAGCATCATTAAAAAATCTAAGCGCTGCAAAGATACGGCTTTTTTTGATATGAGCAAGAGGGAAGTGATTTTTTTTGGAAAATTATTTTTTCACCACATACTCGCTGAACCGTTCCCTTATATCATCTATCACCTCTTTGGTTAAACCAAACGACAAATCCCAGATAATCGGCGTCAGGTGTTGATAGATTGATTTTGTATAAAAACCTTTGCGCTGTCCGGTGAATTGGTTATCTTCGATGTTCCGGCGGCGCCTTCCGGTTTTTTTTGCGCCTTTTTTCTTGTGCGAAGCCTTGATGTCTTGAAAGCGAAGATAATCCACCGCCTCAATATGCAATGCGCCGTCGCTATTGTTAGAGCGGTCAACGAAAAATTTAAGTGTCTCAGCCATGTGTCCGGTACCCTCGTATTGGTTGAAGCGAATACCCTCCTGCATATCAGCCATAATCTTTTCGCCGCGCTTTTCCAGCACCTCCCGGACAAATTCTAATTTTATATCGTTGTCGGTCATGTTCTTTTTAGATTTGAGATTGTGAGATATGCGATGTGAGACTATTCGTTCCAAATATTGTAATCGTATTCCGTATTGTTATGTGTTGCGAAGTCAAAAAAGACGCGCCAGCCAAACATATTGAGTAGCGGAGCGTGGCATGGTTCAAACTCAAAACTGCCGGAGAGTAAGTCATAATTTGAATAGTCGCATTGATCGCGGCGCATCCGCGCTTCAATCTGCCGACAAATCTGCAGCGTTTCGGCGGCGATGACTTCAAGGTCGTACTTTCCGCGTGGGTTAAAGACCTGAAAAACAGAAAATAAGCCGGTGGCAATATCGGCAACTTGGTCGTGGTTAGCCGCTTTCTGTTTTATCTCAAAATTTTCCAGCACAAGGATATTGCTTTCGGCAGGAAAGTTTGAGTCGCGGATGGCTGTTTGTGCCTCTCCTAAATCTTTGGTACTCAATTTCAAAAAACCGGTAATGCCTTTGTGCTGTTCGGCAATGTTTTTGAAATAACTGTTGTATTTTACTATGTCTATCATTTTTTTAGATTTGAGATTGTGAGATATGAGATATGAGACTTTTTTAATTCGTAATTAATTAATCATTAATCACTAATCACTAATCATTAATCACTAATTTCTTTTATTTTTATTGGTTATTTTTTCCATTTCGTCTTGTTGGTATTCGGCGTCTTCGATGTCAAGTTCGCGTTGCCGGAGAAAAAGTAAGAGGTTGCGGTCGGCAATTTGCTCAGCCTCTTTTTTCTCCTCCCGCGCCTGTTGCAGTATGATGTCCGCCCATGAAGCCGATTTGCCGCCTTTCTTTTTGAGACGGTTTTTATAAATCTTCGGAAACTGCGTCTGCAACGCTTCGCGGCACGAGAAGAAAAACAGGAAAATCAACTCTTTGATTTCCTGTTGCCAATCTTTAACCAGCAACATATCGCGTTCAATAAGATGATCGTTAAAAACGCGGCGGTCGTCCAAATCGTAACTGTCCGAAGCACGCCAAGCCTCTCCATCGGAGCGCATCGGACGATAAAGCGTGGCGATGAGTTTATCCAAAGATGTGCGATTTGCGATTTGCGATGTGCGATTTTTGGTCTCCACAATCTCCATAAACGCCGTTTCCGCCATGGTAAACTCCCATATTTTGACGTTGGAAAGTCCGGCGCTCGGACCATACAAGCCGTTATGTTCCGGCAGTAACTGTCGCGTGAGTTTTTTGGCGATAACGAGAATCTCCTCCTGTTCCTCCGAAGGAGGTGGATTGACCTCCTGTGTCTCCGGCTGTGTCTGGACAGTTTTTTGTCCTTTTTTTTCAAAAAGAAACTCGAACAGCGGTTCTGTTGCCGTCAGCAGGTCGGCGCAATAATCTCTGTAGCGGTTTTTTCGGGAGTATTTGAAGCGGGTGAGTTCGCCGGTCGGCAACCGAAAAAACTCTACCGCCAGCCGAAACATCACCTCATCGTATTCTTTGCCGCTATTCATCAACCGGATTAAAAACAAAGCCTGCTGTAACGTGATTTCGTCCCAGTTTTCCGGCGCGGTGAATGTTTTACCAAGTGTTTCTATATAGTGCATAACGGTTAGTGGTTAGTTAAATCATAAAGCCTTTTTTGCTTTGGGCGTAGAAGGATCCGCCGGGGTTTTCGCTGTCATCGGCGAGCAGGTCATTCAATTCGTTCATGGCGGCGGCGCCATCGGATTCGAGTTGTTTGGCAATTTGGTCAATCAATTCTAAACGGACGTTGTTGGACGCTTTGATATTAGTGCGGTCGCTGTGGTAATATTCTACCATGCCGTCGGGCATCAAACTGACGGGCAACGTCCGGACACGGCGTGCCAATCCGTAACAGGAGGCGATTACCTGGCAAAGTTCAAAAGCGGCTTTTTCATGTTCTGAAAAATCTGTTTTTGTCCTCCATTTTTCGCAAATGGAGACGTATAATTCGTTGCCAAGCGCGTGCCGGATGGTGTTACGCTGCACCGACAGCATATCCGGCATGATGGTCAAAAGCAGTGCAAAACTGCCTTTGATGTCAAAAAACTGTCCAAACTCTGCAGGAGTGCGGACAAACAGTTTTTGCCGCCATCTCTCCGCTTCGCTGTTTTGCCAAAATGGATATTCGTCGCGGTTGGTATCTAAAAACACCAGCAACTCGTTGAGTGTGTTGTATGCCTTTTTCAAATAGAGGCGTTGCAGGTCCTCAACCTGCCATTGCCACGCTGCCGTTTGTCCGTCGTTGCTCTTTTGTGTGTGGATGCCGGTGTCGTCAAAGATGACGTTACCTTCCGGTACATAGTCATGTTGCGCCTTCCAAGCGATGGGCTTTTGCGCTGCCAACAAAAATTTCAGTTGCCAGTAAACAGACAATTCACCATCGTAACTATCGTCGGCGATGGCGTTGGCGATGTCGTAAGCCTCCTGTCCGATGAAGGGGATAATGAAATTTTTGGCGTCTTCAATCGCCGGAGCGATATTTTCAAAGGCATTATTACGCGGCGTTCCGCCGATAATAATTTTCAATTCATCAATATTGTTTATTAACATAACTCAATCATTTGCAGCAAAGATAGTACGCGCTGCGCGATTGAATTATGACATAAAAAAACGGGAGTAAAACTCCCGCTACAAATTTGAAACAATTCACAATTGCTAAAATTTACGATGTAAATTTTGTGCAAAGATACGATAATTATTTATACAACTCATAGAACTCGTTGCCCGATTTCATTTTTTTAATGTTATCCGGCAGCTCTTCGCCTATTTGTTTGAAATCGTCTTCGAGTATTTTTTTTACTTCCATAAAGTCGGCGTCCACACTTTTACGTTTTTCTTCCGATTCGACGTTTTCGTAATTCAAGTTTTTTATTGTTTTAAAAAACCAGTTTAACAACTTTTCTTTTGCTTTTTCTTTTTCTCCGAGTGCGAGCAATTTTCTCATTTCAAAATAAAATTCTGCGGACGTGGCTGATGCGGCGTGTTTTTCTCGCAACAGGCGAACGTCATTCGTCATTGCCCATACTTTAAAAAACAAAATAATTTGCAGCGCTGCGGCTGCGATGGTAATAACCGTCATGAATACTGTAAAATTTTCCATAAACTAAACTTTTTTAATTACTAATATTTTAAAATAATTCTAAACATTTCGAATTGCATGAAGGATTGTAGCGGTTACCCCGCAACGTAGTGAGGCGTAAAAGCGGAAAGCCTGACGGCGTGCGTTGTTCCGGCGTAGTTGCCGGCATGCCCAAAGTCAATCGGTTATACATTTTCTTCAAATTTTATATTCAGCCCTACGGCTCTTGCATACGCCAGCAATGCTGCTACGTTGTAGCCGATATTTCCTTTTTCAATGGTGGTCACGGTGTGCAGGTTGAGACCGGACAATTTTGATACGCGATATCTGGACATCTCTTTTTCCTGCCGCGCCGCCGATAATACTATTGCTAAGTCGTTAATTGTCATATATTAATTATTTGCTGCTGTTAATTTTACTGTTTCTTCAGTAATTATTACCACGTCTTGCCAATTCAAATACTTTTTAAACCACTCAATAGCCGGTTTTAAAATATGTTCTTTAATATCAAACTCATTATCAAGCGTTTGGCTATAATGTAATACACATATTTTTTTCTCCTCAACACCAAATACATCCTTGTAAACAAAGTTTGTACACACCACGTTCTCGTTGAGGTTTATTTCGCCTTCGTCAAAGAACTCAACGATAGACGCGCTGCGGATGTGCATTACTACATCTCTATCTTTCAACGTGTCGCCATCGTGGCATTGACCATCTAAAAAGGCAAATTCCGGTAGATTAAAAATTACCAATTCCATAAATTAAAATTTCTGCAAAGATACAGCAAATTTTTGAACCGTGCAAATTTTTAATCTAAAAAAAGAGACCGAAGTCTCTTTTCCCAAAACAACTAAGTTAAATATGAAGAAAAAACGTTTATTCGTTTGCGAGTGCGCTTACATCTGCGGAGCCTTCCTTGCCCTTGTCTTGGGTGTTGAGTTCTACGTCGCGGAAGCCGATGCAGATGTCGTTTTTTGCGGGAAAGTTTACACGTAGCGCAAAGTTCCAAGGGCTTAAGATGATACGGCGTGGAATAGGCGCCACTACCTTAGTGTGGATGTTAAAGGCGTGCATTTTTTCGCTTCCGGATGACATATTACCTTGCTTGTAAGTGTTAGAGAGAGCCGGATCCAAGCCGACGGCGGAGATTTTAACAGCGTCCACTGTGCTATATAGGTCTAAATACGCCTTGCTGTTTTTTTCGGTGTTATCTTCCAATGCCGTAATTTTCAATCCGGGAACGGGGTTGCCCTGTGCGTTGATTGAAAATTGTGAGTGTATTCTTTTCGCTGCATTTTCGGCGGTGGAACTAAATAGCGTCTCATCGATAGCCGCCAAAAATTCATGCCTAAATTTTGTCTCTTCCTCGCTGCCTTCGGCGATATGCCGGTTGTTTAACAACTGCACCCACCAGTTACGGTCTATTTCTATATGCCACTTAAACTGCGTATTTTGGATATTATCCTGATGCCAGTACGGAATCAGTCCTGCGAGGGAGATGTATTTTTCAGCGCCGACGAACTGCGGGCGACCGTAATATTTTGAGGCAAATGACGGAAACCGTCCGAACCACATCGCGTGAGGTGATTTCCACGGGTCGCTGCGGTCCAGCATGGGGTAACGTTCCGGCATGGCGCGGCTCTCCGCATCGAGCCAGTCGGCAACAAAAACATGATTAATCACGCCTTGTTCATCCATCACTTCGAGGCGGCAATCTTCGGCGTTGATGGTTTTTGGAAAAATTCGCCATTTGTCGCGAAAGTTTTCCAAGCGCGAGAATTTATTGCGAGAAAATAGCGTAAAGACGTTTTCAACGTAGGTAAAATCAACAGCAGCCTGTAACAAACTTTCGTCAAACTTACTTTCTTCTAACCAGTCATTGATTTCATCATCAAAAACAGGCTCGCGGACGATGATTTTTTCTCTGCCTTCGCCGACGTGGATGGGGCGGTACAAAAACGTTCCGCCAGCCAGCAGCAGGTCAATTTTTGTACGCAACATGCCGTGCATGTTGTTGTCGGCGTCTAACAGTCGCCGCAAATCGGTGGGGAAGGTATTCATCGGACCGTTGGGCGATATTTTATAACCATTTACCAAAACATAGTTGTTTGTCCGCAAACCCTCCAAATATTTATTATCGTAACCGACCTGTTGCCGGTTATCGCGTGGATTATCTGCCATGATGCACACACCGGCGGCGCTACGCGGCAATATAGCCGTAAAGCCGTCCGTCCAGATGTCGCCTGCCATTTTGCTGATGTTTCGTTTGTTGCTCATACTTAATAGTTTAAGAGTTCAAAAGTTTAGAGTTTATGATGTTCTTAATAGGGTTTGTTTGCCGTTAATGGCGATGATAGAATAAAAATAGATGGTGCGGATTTCGTTTATTTCCGGCACTCTAACCGTGATTAGGTACTGTTTACGGCTGTTATCAACCTTTTTCTGCATTACCACGTTTGAAAATGTTACTATCTCTCCGCCGGTTTTTTTCGACGGGCTATATTTCACAAACGTAACCGAAAAAGGTTTAAAGTCCCGTACCTGCCGTAAAGCCTCAAACAACTGTATTTTATCCATCGTTTCCGTTTTATATGCGAAAGTACGCAGATAGATAAAATGAGTGTATGACAAAAAGCGAAGGCACACACTCCGCTATAGAAAGGAGTGTACCTATAACCGCCGCTGCCGCTTTACTTACCGTACTGTAAAGGTAGGTAGAGCGGCAGCGGCGTACCGGCACAAAAAAAGCGGCTGTTAGCCGCTTTTCAATTATTCAATACATTTCTACATATTTCCGAATAAGTTTCGGGTCGTTTTTAAACTCGTTATAATAGTATAAAAACTCAAAAATTACGCCGTCGGCGATGTCGGAGAGGTCGCCGTCGTAATGTCCAAAATTCTCAAAAAAAGCATTCATGGGCGTGGTTGGCGTGTTAAAATTTTCAATATCATAAAGGTAGTTTTCCGCTGTATTTTGCGCAAAGTTTTTCAACTCAATTCTATCTATTAGGTAATCGTTATATATCCACATAATTTTCAATTTTATGGGGCGGCGTGAGCCGCCCCTGTTAATAACTACATTTCTACACATTCGTAATTTTCCGATTTTTGTTTTTTCACCTCGCCGTCTGCGGCATCGGCATCGCGGCGGTACACCTGTTTTTCGTCAAACAAAAAACAGAGGGGGTAAAACTTGTATTTTTCTGCCTCGCCGTCGGCGGCGGTGTCGCCTGATGCGTTTACCATCATCGGATTTTCGTCTGCGGAAAACGGCGCGGCTGCCTGTTTTGCGTTTCGCGGCTGTCCCCAAAAAGCGTGACCATGTTCGCCCTTGCGAACCGTGTAGCCTTCATTTTTCCACTCTTGAAAAGATAACAGGCGGTCGTCCTGCAATCCGTAAATTATTCGGATGTAATAATTTAAAGGGCGCGTTGCTAAAAATAAGCATATCCGCTCGTTATCACAATTTTCATTCAACAACCTTTCGCGTAATTCGCGAGCCTTCAGGCTTGTGTTGAATAATTTTTCTCTTTTTTCGTTGCGCTCATTTTGCGCATTCATTTTTTTATTATCTTTGCCGTCCATCTTTTAAATATTTTAAAGGGTTTAACAATAGCCCCGAACGTGCCGCGCTCGGGGCTGTTTTTTTTATTACGAAAGGATCTCAGCCTCCAGTGCTGCAATTCTTTCGTTAATTTTAACTAACACAAAGTCAACCATTTCGGAAATTAAAAACGGATTTTTGATTTTCAAAAACGGCTCGCTGCGGTACTGTTCAGGGTCGCTAAAATCAATCACGCAATGATTGCTTTTATCATCAAAAATATCATTTTCTGCCTCCCGTTTTGTTTTGTTAAAAACAGATGTGAGTTGTTTTTGAGTTGTGATAAATTTTTCTCGCAACTCGATTTTTTCGCTCAATTCTTTTGATTTTAAGATTTGAGCATTTAAAAGTTCTTGCAGTTCTTTTACTTTATCAACTGCGAGTGTGTTGCTTTCAGCAACTTCATTTTTTTGCGCTGTTTTTTGCGCTTCGTTTAAATTTTGTTTATTCATTAGATTTTCGGCGGTATTTATCCTGTTGCCTGCAGTTTTAAATTGTTTATTATTAATTTATTTGTTTATTATTTTTGAGGGGTGGTTACTATCGCAGCCCTGCCCCTGTTATCACCAATATTTCAAAGAACTTTTTCGATTTGCAATAAGCCAATCTTCTCTCGCCTCATTTTTTACATTTCAGAGCAACCATTACTGTTACCCTTTGTTTGTAAATCTTTGACAAAGATACGGCAAATTTTTGAACCGTGCAAATTTTTACACTAAAAAAATCACTTTTTTTTCATTTTTTTTACGACATAAAATATTGATAATCAATACATTATACATTAAACCATAAATTTCAGTAAAACACGCAAAGAAAAAAGGTTAAAAAGGGGCTTATTTCAGTCACGTTTTCAGATTTGAGTTGTAATTTTTTCAACCACGATTTTCTCACTTTCAAAAATGCAAATATCTGACTTTCAATAAAATGAATTTTGTTTCTTTTGGAAAAAGAAAATTAAATGAATAAAAAGCACGACCCACGCCCTCTCGGTAGGAGGCAATTTCCGCTAATAATAGCGACATCTGTGAGGCGGCTGGCGGGTGGTGGTGGTGCGGCGGGGGGGGCAATCGGAACGCCCGCCGCCTGCGGCGGCGCGCCCCAAGTCGTCTATCTGCGCCCCAAATATCTAAAAAACCTAAAATAGCGTGAATAAAATATTTTCTTGGAGCGTAGCGAATTGCATAAGGGATTGTAGCGGCTACCCCGCAACGGAGTGAGGAGTAATAGCGGAAAGCCCGACGGCATGCGTCCGGTTGTGCGTTGGTTCTGCCGGTATGCCCTGATGATTATTTGAATACTTTATCTCCTATAACAATACTTCCCGCTCCTTTTGCGCCGGATAGCAGTTGTCTAAACAAGCCCCAAATGAGATAATCAAAGGCGTCGGACATGTTGGTCGATTCCATAGGCAGGCGTTGTAGCGGTAGTTTCTCCGACTTCTTTACCTTGCGGATAGTCCCTTTGTATTTCTCCGCCGGAGCCATATTTAACGATGATTTCAAACACTTACAGTTATCTTCGTTGATACGAATAACAGGGTAACGTTTGGTGTTATTCTCCGAGAGCATATCGTTAATAAGTAACGATTTTGCCTCGTGGTCGATGTTGCCCTGTCCAAGCGACATTAGTTGCACCCGCCAACCGCGCGCCTGCAATGCGCTTTGAAAGTGTTCGGCGTAGGTGTGGCGGCTATTAGCCATCTTGTTGTTACCGGAACGGTCATAAAAGAGGTGCAACATCTTATCTTTGTGCGGCTCGTAGTAGTCGCAAAAGGCGGTAGCCAAGTCATCAAGTATTTGCGGTGTGAGGGTGTGAAACTCGTTGATGATGTTTACCTCTCCCCTGTCCCCGCCGAAGGCGTGGTAGTCGGAGCATTGCGCGACGACAAGGCTGTTCATGTTGCCGAAGTCAAGTCCGGCATAGAGCGGGGCGTTAAAGTTTATGTCTGTATCGCGTAGGCATGTACCACCTTTCCGTCCTTCCGAAGGTGTACTACTATGATAATAAGCGTCGATGTAGTTGTAGTTGTAGTTGGCGCGGTAGAAATGTTTGCTGTTTAGTTGTCCGTAAAACATCTCTTCAACGGACATGGGTTTGATGCTGAGAAAGGAGGTGCGAAAAACATGCTTTGGGTTTATTTCAGGGTTGGAATTGGATTTGAAATAGTTGATCCCCAAAACGTCAATATTTGCTAATGATGACGCAATGGCAAAGTAAGTGCTGTTGCGGCGTGCGATGTTTAAGCGGTGTTTCCAGTGTCCTATTTCTGTTTTTATTTTTACGATTTCCTCGTGGTTGTTTCCGGCGTCTATCAGTTTTTTTGTCAGGTAATTGACTTTGTAGGCTAAATGGAAAATTAATTCTATTTGATTTTTGTCCATTTGCTTTTCGGTCTTGTAAAGCCATTCGGCGCTGTCCTCAATGTAGGGTAAGTCGGAGGTTATGGTGCGTCCGTAAAGGAGCGGACATTTCTGAAACTGCAACAGTTCACCACGTACTGCCGGCATTAGGTCTTTTGTTATTCTGTCGTAATCAGAAAAACGCGCTTCATCGATACCGTAATATTGCAATGAAAGTGAATTGAGAATGCCGGGACGGTCAAGGCTTCCCAAATAGCCAACCGTGCCGTTGTAAAATGAGATGGCGTGTTTGTATTCATCAACCGGAATAAACGGTTTTGCCCATTCGTCCGGTGGACGGCGAAACGTAACATAGTGGACGCCTTCCATCCATCCGTAATGTTCGTAAAGATAGCGGCGCATCGGCGGGATGGTACGTTCCATAAGATTGACGTAAGTCGGACCTGCTAACGCAAAGGTACAGCGCGGCATCTGTGTAACAACTTCGTGAACGCGAAAAGCCTGTATCGGCGATTTGCCCGCGCCGCGTCCAATCAATAGTATCAGTTCCCACGGATTGAGAAACATTGCCAACTGCTGTATTCTGTTGGTGTACAACTCCTGTAGGTTATATTTTTCCGTCGTATTCATTTTTCAACTCTTCATATTCGGCTTCGGTGATGATGTCGTTTTTTGCCCATTTGTCAAACATTTTTTTCACTTCGGCGTCTGTTACTTCAGGGAAGCCGTGTTTTTTCGGATCCATATCAAAAACGATGATATTTTGTTGAAAAAGTTTTGGGTCTGCCGGCACCGAATGGTCTTTCAGTCCTTCTATTTCTGCCATTTCGCGGATTAACATGGCTATCTCTTTGGATAACTTCTGATTTTTCGGCAGTTGGCTGTATAGAATAGCAATGACTTTTTCAATTATGCGGGTTACATAGCGGCGGCGGGTGTCTTTTGAGATGTTTGCGGTGGAGTTGTAATAGTTCATGGCGTTGGTAACGTGTCGCCAAGCGGTTTTCATGGTGAGGTCGGGAAATTCGACCGTAAGCATTTTAGCAACGGTTTCGAGCCGTAGCGTTCCTTTGGCAATAAGATTGTCGGCTTTACGCCAAATTTCGATCCATCGGGCAAATTTCTCCGGCATTTCGGAGGCGTCATTGGTTTGAAGCCAGTGCAAAACTTGTTCGTACTCCAAGTATTCGGGTAGATATTTCAGATTGGGATTATTCATCGAGCGTTTTCATAAAGTTAGTAATTTCCTGTTCCGTTTGTATTTTACGCATTTCGGATTGTGCGGCGGCGGATCCGTTGAGCGCTAATGCGTTGATTTTCTGATTCAGTTCAAGTTTTGATTGCAAATAACCGGCATCGTAAGCATTCCGGACTTCAGCATTATGAAAATAGGAAATGAGAAAATCATCTATTGAAGATTGCAACGTAACAGCCGTTTGTTCGAGTGAAAATCCTGCTTTTGCACATTCGTTGATAGCGGTAAGTTCGGCGTCGCTAAATTTCCGCAGTGGGCTTAATATCAGTGTCGTCATATCCTGTTTGTTGTAAATCAGCGATCCATTTGGCGTGCATTAAAGCGCGTTCACGGTCAACGGTGATGATGTTATTTTCGATTTTATTGTTTCGGGTGTAATTGGCTGAGCCTTGTATAACAACGCCATAATATTCATTGATGACGGTTGTAACTTTGGCGTGTATGCTGCACAGGCGCGTTTTGAAATTTTGTTCTGCTACGAAATAGGCTTCTGCTTTGTAGGTGCGAATTTTCCAGTCCATCACCAGCGTCATGTTGCGAATCATGCCTTTTTCTTTTGCTTCCACTAATTTTCTTACAACGTCGGGCGATAGTCCGTAAGTTGTAGCGTGGACGTCTGCTGTACCGGTTAGCGATAGCACATAGATAAGGATATGCGCCAGCGACCACTGTCCGAAACTGATAAAATCATAAACCGTTCCCGGAGTAAGCACGGGAACGGTCGTTTTTAGGTCTGATAGTTGAGAAGTAAGTAATAAAGAATGAGCGCCTAACTGTGATTCCGTTTTGTTGGCGGGTGGTGTTTTAGGCGTTTCATTCTTTTGCGCAATTTTAGTGATGTCGAATAACATTATATTTCATCTAAAATAGATGTTGCCAATTTTTCAGACTCTTGGAGTTCTGCCAATTTGGTTTTCTTTTCGTCATCATTGGGGTTGGTTTCAAGGGCTTTTTTTGTCTTTGAAATTTGCGATCGAAAATTATTACGTTTTTGCAATAAAGCCGTAGGCTCCATGGCGCGAAACTCTTTTTCGAGTTCGTTAGTGAGTGGATTTTCGTTTCCTCCCGGTGCGGGTGGATTTTCGTTTCCTTCCGGTGTGGGTGGATTTTCGTTTCCTTCCAAGATTTCGTAATCGGTATATTTCGGGTGTTCGCCCAAAATTTTTCCGGTATTGTTGAAATATGCTAACTCTTTATGAGCGTCATCGTTTGCCTCAAACGCGTTTGATATTTCTTCCATGATGGTGCGGCGTTGTTCGTCTGTTTCGGCAGTCATCAGTTTTTCATCATGCGCTTTCACGGTGGTTTCCCAAGTTGCCAAGGCTTCGGCGAAGATGAATTTGATAAAGTTCGGCGCATCGCTTAGGTTGATGTTCGGATAGCGGGCGCGCATACCGAAGTTTTCTTTTATTTTCTCGCGGATTTGTGCTTGTTTGTCCACCCCCTGACCTTCGCCGGTGTGGGAGATGTCCACTTCCTGCCCACCGTCAGCGGGGGAGAGTTTGGAAGTCTCTTTTTTCAAAACATCGAGCAACAATTTTTTGTTGCCGCGAGTGGCGCCGTCTTTGAAGGTTCCGTTCACCAAGTCCGGGCGGATTCCGAATTTTTGGCACAGGTAAACGCCCTTTGTAAAATTAGCGCCTGTGCTTAACCATTTTTGAAGTTCTTGAAGTTTGTTCATATTATAAAATTTTTAAGTTCTTAAAAATGATGGGCATTTCACCCATCTGTAGCGGCATCAGCTATGTGCCCCCGTGCCCTTTCGGGTCCAAAAAGTTTGCTCCTGCCGGGGTACTCGAACCCCCGTGTAAGCCAATTGCAGGATCCAAAAAAAATCATTAATTTACGAAAAAGTTTATTACGGTATGCGATTCAGTTCAATGTAATCGTCGATAGCGCGGACGTAGATGCGAATTTCGTTGCCGGTTTCGCCTTCCCAGTCATCGGTGAGGTCAAATTTTGTATTTGCCTGTAACAGTGTTGACGGGGCGGTTCCGCCGCCGCCTTTGATGGTGATGGTCTGTCCGATGGTAGCGTTAACGATGTCGGTAATTTCTACGGCTACCGTGTTTTTGTCGGAAGTAACAAAGGCGTTTCCGCGAGCGGCGTCGATGACGTTTTCACCTTGGCGCATCTCTACGATTCTCTGAATAGAGCCTTCGCCGGTGTAGATAGGGAAGAATCCGTAGCCGTCTGCTGCAACGGTAACGGTGTAGCCTTTTTCATCCATGAAGGCTGAGCCGGAGGCGTATTCGGCACGCAGGGAGGCGTATAAGCCGTTGCCGCCGCCGATTAGCAGCGTTGACATGGTGGAGTCTTCGTCTGCCAGCATGATAACTTCGCGGCTGCCGTTTTCGTTCATAAATTGGCGGAAGTCAATGGCGCCGCCCGGAACGAAAAATTGGAAGGTACGTTGGTGTCCGTCATGGTCGCGGATTTCTGCCGACGTTTCGGAGATGGCGTTTTTGTCGCCGGTTCCATAAACATTAAACCATCCCTTTGCGCCATTTTTGAAACGTATATCTTGGCTGACTCTGGCGCCGTTGTCGGTATCGACATAAACGGGGTATTCCAAATCATCAACAAACGCCATGCGGATGTTGGAGTAGCCGCCCCCGCTGATGGGGTTTGCTTGCTTTTTTGCTATTTTAGTAAAGTCCATTGTTGTTATTTTTTAAAGTTATTAATTTTTAAGGTAAAAAGTCCCGCCCGTGAGGACGGGACTTAAAAAAAAGTATTTTTTTTCCGAATTAGCCTCTTTCGATTTCAACAAATTTGTTGTTTGTTCCGGAGAAATGGAAGGTGATGTAACTGCTTGCGCTACTTACCCATGATGCGCCCGCAAGGGTGAATCTGTCATTTGCGGCGATGGTAGTTACAATGGTTCCGGCGGAAGACCTGATGGTGTAACGCCGTCCGGGGATGGCTTCCAGAAGGTCGGTAATGGTAACGTCTGCGCCGCTTGTTGCAGTCAGATAGAGGTTAGCAACGGGGCTTAACGTTGGGGTTTCGTCGTCATCGCCAAACATTTCGGCGTTGCTGATTTCGGAGTCAGAAACGTTGTAACGCTCAATTTCGAGCAATTTACCGGCATTTTCTACCAGCACCAACTTGCTGCCTTTGGTTGATTTCCATGCAGCGGTAAGGATGATGTTGGATGTAGTGTTCAACGTACTTTCCATTCCAACTTCACTTTGTCCAAGCAAAAATACGGTTCCTCCCGGTCTGACGTTGTTGATAGCGGTAATAGTAACCGCTGCCGTATTTTGCGAAATCATCATGGCATTGTGAACTGTTGCATCAAGAACCGTTTTGTTGGGATCAACCTTAATGTAAGTGTAATCATCCCATTCGTCCGAAAGGAAGATAATTTGATTGTCAAAAGTTTGTGCTTTGGCATTTTCGTAGGTATAACCCGATTTGATTGGGTAGATACCGGCGGCGCCATCCATGAAAACGATGGTGTCGCGTTTTTCGAGTTGCGTATGGAAGCGGTTATCTTCGCCTTTTTCACGGAAAAATTGACGAATCAACCCCGGCACGGTCATGATAAGAACGTGCGAGTTGTAGAACGGTACGCCGATCACGTTCACGTTGTCGGGTACTTGCTCTACGTTGGCAGGCTCAAGGTCGGTATTTCTACCAAGTGCGTTTTTGTAGTTGTTGAAATAGGTGGCGCCGTCTGTAGATGTGTAAACATTCATCACGGGGCTGGAGTCGCGCAACTGTTGCGGTAGCATCATATACATTCTGTAAATCATCCTGTATATGTGATTTTCCGATTTCAGGCTGTTGTTCCATTTGCCAAGTGCAAACGGTTTGATACGGAAACTTTCGCGAATGGTTTGGATGGTTTTCATCAAGCCGTTGATAGATTCAATGGCAGGTCCGGCAACGCCGTCCGGCGAAACGCGGTAAACGCCACGAATTAAAGCCATCGTTTTTTCTTCGACAATCTTCTCAATCATCTTTTTCGTCAAGAAGGCGACAAAAGATTCTTGGAAAGGATCGGTTCCTTTGGTCATCGGTGCGAGCCAAGAAGTTATGAGGTTACGAATTTCTTCGGCGTTGAAACGGTGGTCAACTTTGAAATCGCGTACCTTGATGATTTCTGGTTTGAATTCAAATCCGCCTTTTTCAGCCCATTTCGGGTTGTACGGCTGTAAAAATTCATCGGTAAATATGTCGGTAACAACCAACTCATCTTTGATGCCGGTTCCGAATGGTGGAAAGATGCCATCAATCGACGGCGTTTTAATAACGAAATCTTGAATTTCGGGGTAGCGTTCTCTGAAATGTGCGCCCAGTTCGTTGTTGAGCGAGTCAATTTCAATAACCGAAGCGGAGACAATGGCGGATGCCATTGCGCGATTTCCTTCTTGGGCAATCATCAATGCGGCTTTGTTATAAAAGCGGAAGCCGTCGGGGGAGTTAAAGCCGATGGCTTTTGAGATGAAGTCGCTGACTTGCGTTGCTGCCGGTGTTGGTTCCGGCACTCTGCCCAAAGATTCAATCGTTGCTTGCGCTGCGGCGTTTCTTTGCTGTTCGGCTGCTAAATCGGTTTGTAACCGATTCAGTTGTGCCTGAAGCGATGCGTTTTGTGCGTTTGCGATAGATTGCAGAGATGCTTCTACGGCGGCATCGTTGTTGGTGGATGCGCCTTCGGCGGTTCCATGTTGCTCAAGCATCGCTTCGATGCTTTCGAGAGATTTCTGACTGAATGTAGCGTAGCCTTCGGCGTCATACGCTAAATCAGTTAATGCAAGTTCTTGACCTACTTTGTCTTTAAAGTGTGCTTGCAACTTTTCTACCTGTTCTTTCGATAAGGTAGTGGTGTTGTCTTTAAAAATCAGGTCAGACAGTGCGAGTGCTGTAAGAATTAGTTTGAGTTTCATTTTGTAGAAAATTTTATTTGTGAATGAGATAATTGTAATAATTGGTCGGCACATTCTCCGATACTTCCGATGCTGTCAATAAGACCGTTTCCGCTTCCGGGCAAACATTCGTGTGCAAAAAACATCTCACCGGTGAAAACATTGTTTGCACTGATGCGGTCAAAATTACCGGCGTCAACGTTTGACATGAAAGCAGCGAGGTCGTCGCGTAACTTTGCGCCGCGTCGGGTGGCGTATTTGGAAAGGAGGTCGCGACAGATGGGGTCGATGTATTTATTCAACGCCAGTTCGCCGTTGCCCTGTAATGCTTCTATTTCATTTTTATTCTTTGAAATGGAATATTTGGAGTAGTAACTGTACATTTTAATACCCTCTTTTTCCAACTTTGCATCGTCGTTTTGATAGATGCCCATCACTCCCAAAGAACCTATCTGGGACATGGCGTAGCGCGCCATCACGATGTCGGCGAAAGGAGAAATCATCAAGGCGGCGCTGGCGGCGAGGTCGTCGATGAATACGGCGGTTGGTTTTTTACAGGCTGTCAGCGCGTCGATGATGGGGTTGATAGCGGTAGCCGCGCCGCCGCCGGATTCAACGAGTAGAATGGTGGCGGTGATTTTTGGTTGGTTGTCGGCTGTTAAAATGCGCTTTGCGATTGTTTCGGCGCCAACAGGACCGCAATATTGGTCATGTTTGGTCATCACTCCCCGCAGGCTTATTAATGCGATGCTTCCTTTTTGAACGTTGTCAAAATTTTCATCTCTATAAGAGAACGGGATGATGTTTGCCTCTTTTGTTGCAACGTTCATACATTCTACCGGTTCGGGCAGTTTTTCAAACTTTGCGTAGGGCAACATTTTTTCTAACTCCGCCACGTATTTCAGTGCGAAGTTCGGTTCTATTGCCCAAAGGTTTTGCGATAATGTCAATAATAGTGTGTTCATTGCAAAAATAAAATGCAATGATACTATATATATAATAGGTGAATTATGACTCTTTAAGCAAAAACGCGGGGTAAATTCCGGCGCCCGAAATGGTGATTTTGTAACCGGTAGATTTCATTACCGCGTCGTCGGTGTTTTGATCGTAATAGAGGCGCATTGGATTGTCGGGCGTGCCGAATAGTTTTTCAACGCCGTTTAAGTTTTTGACAATGGCAATCATCGGCGTTTCCTTCAACGTCTCTAATGCCAGCGAAGTATCTTCATTTTCTCCCGGATGCTGAAAGGTGATGGTGTTGGTGTAAAACGTACCGGCGTCATCGTTTTTACTTTCCGAACCGGCGAAGCAAGTCTCCGGTGTGAAGTAAATGGTTTTCCATTCGACGTTGTTTTTCAGTATGACTTCCTCAAAATTTACTGCACGATATTTCATAATCGTTGGGAATGACTTCACTTCGGAGACAAGGATATATCGTAGCGAAGCCACGCCGCCAACTATCTTTTCTGATGATTTTGTGATGTTCATAATATGACAAAATTAAAGTTTATAGTAGTGGTAATTTTTTATATTTGATAATCAAATAGTTACAAAGTTATTTTTCTGTAAATTGCTCTCCATTGCGATTTTGGGAGAATTTCATCGTCAATATGCAACTGCTCGAGCCATAAATTTGCGATTTTTTGTTTGCTTTCGCCTGCATTCTCCCAGTAAAATTTCTCAAATTCATACTCATACATAGATTTGATTATATTTACAAATAAACGTTTTTTTTCGTTGAGAATAAAGAGTTTTTTATTCACTGTTTTTGTTCCGGTTGATCCGGAAAATGTAGGAATGGAGAGTTCAACTTCGCTCACTCTGCGGGGTGTTGGGCTGTAGTATTGTTTTACATTCTCTTTTTCATCAATTGGCATCTGCGTAAGTTTGTCAATGTTAATAAGATTCGCCTTCAAAAACTTATTTACAAAGTGTTTTTTATGAAATTGTAGCGGCTCGTCCGGTGACTCCGCCAGTTTGTATTTTAGGAATTTCGCCAGTATCGGCGGCATGTTTATTGTGATGGTTGATTGCATGATTTTTTAAAGTTTAAGAGTTTAAGAGTTTTGGAGTTATGCATTACTATTCTATTTTATCAAACATTTTAATAAAATCAATATAAAAATCGCAAGTATTTTTATATGATTGGTCATTTTCACAATTAAGCGTACACCCCGCATCCCTACAAGTATAAAGAAGTGCCTCAATCGCTCGTTCTTTCATTTCTTTTTCGGCGAGTTCGACGGCTTCTATACAAAGTTGGTCAGGTAAAACTTTAACATCGCCACGATAGATATAGACCTCTTTTTTGTTTTTTTCAATAAATTTCTTTGCTTTTAAACTTTTCATATCTATTCCTTTCTAAATTTTGTAAATTCATTATTAAAAGTGATGTCAATTGATTTGTATTGGTATAGCACACAGACTGACTTGATGAACGCCGGTATGTTTGCCTCTTTGGTGTGTCTGTCTATCTCCAACCACTGACCTTTTGCCATTGAATCGATGAAATTGCATATTTTCATCATGTAGGCAAACTTTTCGGCGTCGCCGGTGATTTCATCGTAAGCGGCGCGGGTGTCTTCCGGTGTGTGGAGTGCGAGATGACGGTACATAATTTTATTTTTTTTTCACGGCAGCCATATTTAAGCCATTACATTTGGCTACATGTGGCTACATTAGTTAATTTATTATATTTCAATATATTATATTTTTTATTAATTACTATTTTTCTTTAAAAAACGATTATTTGTAGCCAAGATGTAGCCGGATGTAGCGCCATGTAGCCGGATGTAGCCAAATAGTTTTCTTTTGTATTTTTACCTATTTTACAAAATTTATTCATTATCAGTATTTTATATGTATGTAGCCAGATGTAGCCGAATGTAGCCGATGTTTTTTTGGTTTATGGAGTTACATTAAAAAATTTTTTCATTATTTTCGTCCGGTGTGTCAAAGTCGCCGTCTCCGGATTCGGTGATGTGGATGTTGATGCCGTTTTGCTGTAGTTTGTCGTAGTCGAAGGCTAAGGCGCGGGTTACCTTCCATTTGAATGTTTTTGCGCTGGTGGAAGCAAACGGATCGTCAGCCTTTTCGTAGTTTTCCGTTTTTCCGGTATCGGGGTTTTTCACCTTAAAGCGGACGGAATCAACGATGCCCAAATATTCTTTGGAGTTTTTAACGTAAAACTCAAGGCTTTGCAGTGGTAACGGTTGCTCGATGATTTGTTTGGAGTGTTTTCGGTATAACGCAAAAATACGCCCGGTGTCCATGAGTAGGATATTTTTCGGCGTTGACCATTCAAATGGTTCGTTAGATTTGTTTGTTTTGAGTTCTGTGCGCGGATTGATGCGAAAATCAATATCGTTTTCAATAAGATTTTCTTTGAAAAGATATTCAACGACGTTCCAAAAGAGTGAAATTTCATTGCCGGATTGCGTTTGAGCGTTCTGTGTTTCAATACATTTGGCAAACAGTTTTACGATTTTATCTTTGGTGAAATAGACTGATATTTTATCGGCGATGGCGATGTAGCCGGCAAGTATCATCAACCAATTTTTCAAAACGCGGTCTTCTACGATTTGAATATTATCAACTTCATCGGTAAGTAACTGTGTAGCAGTTTCGTAGGCATCATCGTAGGAAGTTTTGAAATGTTCCCGCAGTGAAAGTATTTCATGGGTGATGTTAGTAAAGCCGTTTTCTGAAATATCTTTCAATTTATCGAATTTTGTTTTTTCGTCGGCGGTGTGTTCTGTTTTGGTGAATACGGTGTAAAGGAGACGGGAAAAGAGCGCGATGTCGGCGGTGGGCATTTCCTGTCCGGCGATGACAATACCGACGTCGGCTTTTGTGGTTTCCTTCTTTTTGTCTTTATCCATGTTGATACGTGTACGTCCGGTGGAGTTGTACAGCCCTTTCAAAAATTCGATTTTTTCAAATTCCAAAGAGTTTTTGTATTCGTCGATGGCACATAAGGCGTTGGAATATTGCGCCACATGGTCTCCAAGCGAAGCTTTTGAACTGCTGTTGATGTTTGGCGCCATGGGGTGCTGTCCGAAAGCCTGCAGCATCCGGTGGTACAGTTCCGATTTTCCGGTACCTTTCAATCCGAATAGATTGAGTAACGGGAAGTTATTCGTCTTTTTTACAATGACATCGCGAAATAGGGTGTTGATGTAAAAAAGGATCAGCACAATGGCGTTATCGCCAAATACTTCCGTCATTATTTTGGAAAAATCGTAAAGCGATGTTTTTCCTTCCGGACGAAAGATGAACCGCCGTTCCGACTCAAAAATGTCTTTATCGCGTTTGTAAAATTTTGAGAGGGCAGGAAGGTAATAACTGCCCATGTCGTCGGGCAATTTTACAACGCCCATTTCGTCAATTGGATAAAAAACATTGTTGTAAAACAGTCCGTTACTCCAAGCCCAAAAGCCTTGTGACTGCCAACCAAGTTGGTCGATTTCTTTGCAAGTGTCCATATTATCGTAAAGGTATGATTTTAATTGCGTTAGTGAAATATCATCTGTTTTCCAGATAAAATTGCCCAGCCCTTCTACTTTCAGTTTGAAGGCTGCCAAAGAGACAAGGTCTTTTTGATCGAGTTCAATTTCGTGGGCAATGCCGTATTCGTTGATGATGGAAAAAATACGCTTTGGTTTACTTACCGATTCAACGTGAAAAAGTGGCTGTAGGATAAAGTTTGAGCCGTAAGTCCCAATGCGCTGGAACCAGTATTTATTATGTTCTATGGTAAAACCGTAGCGTTTTATCATTTCATCTTCGCGCTCTTCCGATTTTTCTGTTTCTTTTTCTTCGGCTGTAAGTTGCTTTTTTGCCCGTTTGTAGGCGTCTGAAAGTAATCTTTGAAGATTGTGTTTTTGTTTTAATGCGGTTAGGTAAAAAGCGGCTGTTTCGTCATCAATAGCAGATAGCAGCACGGCGAAATCTTTTAAAATGCCCGATTTTATTGTTGGCGTTGTTGCTTTGGAATATTCGCGTGAGAAACGCCAATCAATGTAATCGACCTTATTGTCCGGCTCGTACTCGTTGATGTCGGTACTTTTGAAAAGTGTATCGGCATCAACTTTCTCAGTTTCGCCCCAATCGCCAAGTATCAAAATTTCTACTGCGAAGCCGGATTTAATGAGTTTTTCGCCGTTTTTTACGGTTGCTTTCTCTCCGGCGGTGTCGCTGTCGTAACAGAGTACTATTGTTTCGGCTCCGGCTTTTTTGAGTAGCGCCATTTGATCATCAGTGAGGGCTGTTCCCATTTGTGCAACGGTGTTCCGGCGCCCGATGGAGTGCATACGCATACAATCGGTGTTGCCTTCTACTATGTAAGCGGTTTTTGTTTTCCGGATTTCGTTGGTGGCGAGGTGGTAAGCGTAAAGCGTTTTACTTTTATGGTAAACTTCTGATTCTTCGGAGTTTTTGTATTTTGGCATTGTGTGGTGGGAAAGTTCCGGAAGGACGCGTCCGGTGAAGCCGATGACGCCGCCGTAGCGGTCCCAAACAGGAAAAATAATTCGGTTAAAAAACGGATCGTAAACGCCATTTTTACTCTCTTTCAACACCCCTATTTCAATCAGAAAATCCCTTTTTATGCCATTCTCTGCAATAAATTGAAGTAGTAAATCATTCGGAGCGGCTAATCCAATTCCAAAAGCATTGATTATGTCTGCGCTAAAATCACGTTCTTTTTCCAAATATTCCAACGCCTTGCTGTTTTTATTGATAGTTTCCAGATAGAAACTATGAATAATGCGAAGGGCAGTCATAATGGATGCTTTCCGTTTCGCTACGGCTTCCTGTTTTGTCTGTTCTTCCGGCGTAAGAGTGATTTCGTTTACTTCAATTTTATAGCGGTCAGCCAACCACTTTAACGCTTCCGGGTACGTTAGATTTTCATGTTTCATCAAAAAGGCAATGACGTCGCCGCCTTCACCACATCCAAAACATTTGAATATTTGTTTTGACTGACTAACAGAAAAAGATGGCGTTTTTTCATCGTGAAAAGGACAACAGGCTTGATGATTTACACCTTTTTTATCGAGTTTCACGAATGCGCCGATGACGTCAACGATGTCGGCACGCGATAGTATTTCATCTATTTTGGTTTGTGGTATCATTCTATCGTCTGTTGAATTGCGTAATGGTATTCATCTTTTAGTATCTGTGCCGGTTTTGGCAGTGTTTCTTCCCATTTTTCCTGAGTTATGAAAATACAACGCTGTTTGCTGCTGTATGACAAACCTTTTCTCTTTGCCTGCTGGTGCTGCCGGTAACGCCGCTGTTCTATCGGGGGTGGGTATCTCATAATTCTGCGTTTCATGGTTTTATTGATATAAAAATGATGTTTGTTCTCTTAATTCATCGTTGTCAATATATTTTTCTGTTCCTATTAGCATGCCCATTTTTGGGAAATGGATTATACCTCCATGAATAGCATCTGACAAATCATAACCGCACTCATGGCATTCGTTTCTAACATCAAGATTGTAGTGTAAGCAATTTGGACAGATAACATGTCCTTTCCTTTTATTGTAGCCGTAAGCGTGGTATATGTTTCCTTCTCCCCATTGTTCACCTGATTTAATTGGTGGCAAATGTCCTATACTTTCCGTAACGTTTATATATGTCTCTAAATATTTTCCATGAGTTTTTGATGGAAACAAATTTGCAAGTTGCACGTCATTTCTAATGGCGATAAAAAATACGCGGCGTCTATTTTGCGGAACGCCGTAATCCGCTGCGTTGAGTATTTGGTACTCCATGTGATAACCGGCGTCTTCAAATTTTTCACGTAACCAAATTGGAAAAGGTCCCTCTTTTTCTCCTTTCTTTTTTCCAAGAGTTAAAATACCCGGTACATTTTCCATAAATACTATTTTTGGCTTACAGACTTTACAGTAGTATATAAACCTCATTGGCAGTTGGTTGCGTTCGTCTAATATATGCCTGTTGTTGTTACATGTGCTAAAACCTTGGCACGGCGGACCTCCGGCAAATATACTTATGTCTCCCGGACGAATTTTACATATCGTCATCCAGTCTTCCGGCTCTAAATCCATTATTGAATACATGAATATATTGAGACACGGCATTGGTTCCTTAACCTGTGGAGAAAGCCAATTGTCAGGGATTCCGTTAGGAAAAATATGGTTGTTTGTGTAGCCGTCGTTCCACATTTTTCGTTTTTTGATTTTTTTCAAGTCGGGGTTTTCCGGATTAACAAAAAAATGTGTCCATCCTTTATAACAGAGATTAGTATAATATGTCTGAAGTGCGTCCGGCGCTATATCCATCGCGCTTATACATTTCAAACCGGCATTAATGAATCCCAATGAAAGTCCGCCACATCCGCAGAAAAAATCGGCAAATGTAAGTTCCATATCCGGGAACAAAATTTCGGGCTGTCCAAATGGGATTATGCGTTTCATGGGGTGGTTATTTTAATTTATTGGGCGACCTAATATAAGATTGGTTACAAAACATTCAAAATCCGGTAATTCTTGTTTTTTATGTTCATCTAATATTTTCAACACAAATGCCCGATATCTTATGTCCGCTGCCGGTATGGTAAATGGATTTTTAATAGATAGTGATTTTCGTAAATTTTCAATACAATAGGATAAATACATATTTTCTAATCCACTTAACCGTTTTGCTTGTTCTATTTCAAGTGGAGGCGTCTTTTTTGTAGTTTTAATAAAGTGGTGAAGTAAAACATAGTTGTTATCTTTCCAGTAAAAATAAAATATGCGGTGTTCAAGCGGTCGAAGCTCCCATATATCGTCAATAATATGTTTGACGGTGGGATAACCCGCTCTTGTGCCGTAGGTTTCCAGTGTTTTTAAATATGCCATTATTTTTGCTGCTTGTATTCGCTCATTCTTGCTTATTAAGCCTTTTTGCGCTAATTCATAAATATAATTTTTAATCGGTTCGCTGCCATTCTTGTCTTTGTAAAAAATAATGTCAAACATTAATTATTATGTTCCTCTCATATGTCATTATAACATATTAGTTATAATAAGTCAATAACAAATTTGTTATTGACTTAAATTTAATTAAGTTAAAAGTCCTGATTTGTTTTCTACGAAGGTTGAGATTTGTAAAAGCATGGGGAAATCCTCCTTGAATTTATTTAATATTACTAATACCGTTAAGTAAATCCTCATCTGCGGTATTATATAATGTATTTATACTGAAATAAATATGTTTTATCAAATTGAAATAGCTTGCTCTTGTGTCCAGTTTATACTTACCGATAAGGGGTTCAATATTGTTTTGGCTGTTACCGAGCAATTTATATTTCCTTTTTCTAAAATAAAATAAGTTGCTCTCACACAAAAAAATACCGTCATGGTTTATACCGTCGGAAACATCGAACGCATTAGAATTAGGTAAATTAAATTCAACGGTGTTTAAATCAATTACATCGTTTAATTTCGGCGGTTCACCAAAGAGTTTATCATACAATTGAAAAGCAGACCATAAATTTTTAACAGAAGGTTCTATACGTGAGCTCCAACTGCAAATATCATATATTTTTCTGACTACTAAATATTTACCGTCCGCTTTTTTAAAATCGCTTTGATTTACATTTTTTTGATTGCCCGTGTAAACTTTATTTTCGGTTTGAAGTTGAAAAGTTATAATATCGCCCTGTTCAAAAATAGGCTTTGTTTGTATATTAAAAGTAATTTTCTTTTTTGGCGGTTGAGGCGAAGTAATTTTACTGCGAAATTTTTGCAACACTTTTTTACGGCTGTTAAGCGTTGATTCCCCTGATTCTTTCCATATTTCAAGACCGAAACCGCCATCAATCATTTTTAAAGTTTTATTTTTTACATCATCTGTAAAAATACCTTTACTCCACATGAAGTCCGCAAGAGAGTAATAATAGTCGCACCATACGCTTTCATCGGATTCGTCAAACCCGTCTTCTCTTACATAATTATTGATTTTTTTCAAAGCAATTTCAACATCATTATAATAAAAAGCCGCTTTATATTCGGTTCGTAAATCTTGAGCAGTGTCATTACCTGTTATGTTGCAATCCCATGCGCCCATATTTACCCCTCAAATCTATTCTTAATCTTCCGATTATCAATCACCCGCACCGCCTTGCCCATTGACCGCGCAAGCGACTTCGGCTCGATTAACTTCACCGTCACACCCACACCGACCGCCGAATCAATCACTGCCTTGGCTTTCTTACTGTACCTTTCAAGGTCTTTGATTGTGTCATTTTCACCGAGCATATCGTCGCGGGTTTCAATCTGCACTTCAAGGGTGTCTAAGTTATTCACCCTGTCAACAACAAGCAGATAGTTTACCGCCTTACTGTCAAAGGATAATAAAGCCGCTTCGATTTGCGACGGGAATACGTTTACGCCGCGTATAATGAGCATATCGTCTGTTCTGCCCTGCGGCTTTTGCATACGCACCAAGGTTCTTCCACATTCGCATTTATCGTAGACTAAAGTTGCAATGTCGCGGGTTCTGTAGCGCATTAAGGGCAGAGCTTCTTTTGTAATACAGGTGAAAACAAGCTCTCCCTGCTCTCCCGCGGGCAGCGGTTGTAACGTATCGGGGTCAATTACTTCCGGTATAAAATGGTCTTCACAAACGTGCATACCGCACTGGTAAACGCACTCACAGGAAACCGACGGTCCGAGAATTTCCGAAAGTCCGTAAATGTCATAAGCTTTAATTCCGTAGCCGTCCTCAATTTGAGCGCGCATTTCCTCCGACCACGGTTCTGCCCCGAAAACGCCGGCTTTCAGCTTAAAATCTTCTGTCTTGAAGCCGTTTTCGTGTGCAAATTCAAGCAGGCTGATTGCGTAAGACGGGGTCATGCAGACGATTGACGAACCGAAGTCGCGGAACATTTCAAGCTGACGCATACTGTTCCCTGCCGACGCCGGAATGGTAACGGCGCCGAGCTTCTCCGCGCCGTAGTGCATACCCAAGCCGCCGGTAAACAGCCCGTAGCCGTAAGAAACATGCACATAGTCATGCTTTGAACCGCCCACGCTCACAAGAGAACGCGCAGCGCATTCCGCCCAGATGTCAATGTCCTTTTTTGTATATCCGACGACTGTCTGCTTACCCGTAGTTCCGGACGATGCGTGTATTCGTACTACCTCGCTCATCGGCACGGCGAACATGCCGTAAGGGTAGCTGTCGCGCAAGTCCTGTTTCGTTGTGAAAGGCAGCTTCGGCAAATCTGCAACAGTTTTAATGTCGTCGGGCGTAACGCCAATTTCGTCCATTTTCGCGCGGTACGGCGCGACTTTTTCATAAACCGTGCGGATTTTCTGCGCCAAGCGAAAGGATTGCAACGCCTCAAGCATATGGCGGGGCGCGGTTTCGATTTCTTTGTTGTAGTAATTCATTGTTTTTGTTCCTTGTATTATCTGTTTACCTTAATT
>Ga0082212_10001385_pt1 | contig 35698 bp, 26 predicted proteins | sample TergutNt197P3_FD_71548 | JGI IMG/M metagenome (GOLD analysis project Ga0082212, IMG submission 71548) | Neocapritermes taracua P3 segment gut microbial communities from Petit-Saut dam, French Guiana - Nt197 P3 | ecosystem: Host-associated > Arthropoda: Insects > Digestive system > Gut ...
AAGGGCGGGGAATTACACCCCAAGAGATTAAAAAAGAGAACAAGAATGAAACGGCAGCGACACCAGGTACGAAAAAGCCAGACACAAAAAGACCTCACTTCAGCGGCCCCCGGTACTGAATCAGGCCAAGCCGATCCAGCCGTTTTCGGTGCACGGCAAGCCGCCTGGAAAAATCGTCAAAATCCTTGTCATCCCTTGGGGTCCACAGGGCTTCCGAGAGGGCGCAGAGCCGGGGGAAGATCATGTACTCGGCGATTCTTGCTGCGGGGATTAGCTCGGACCACATGTTGCCCTGCCCTCCCAGAATGAGGGAAGCCGCTTCCTCGCTCATTTCCGGCGTTACCGGGTCCATGGAATATGACGTGTACACCGAAATTGGCCCTGCGTACATCTGTCCCGGCTCTTCCGGTTCGTCGGCGTGTTTGTAGTCAAGATAGCAGCCGCCTGTGTTAGGCGCCATAATAACGCGGTGCCCCAGGCTGCTTGCCCGTATTCCGCCCTTGCTGCCCCGCCATGACATAACCACCGCCTCTTTGGGAAGCCTGAACTGCTCCGAATCCTCCAGCACCTCGTCCCAGCCGATAGCGGTCTTGCCCCGTTCCGCCAGCATCCGCACGAGCCGCTGGATTATCCAGCTTTGCAGTTCGCCGGGTTTTTTGAGGCCAAGCTCGGCAAGCCTTTTTTGGCATTTGGGGCAGGCCTCCCAGCGGACAAACGGCACCTCGTCCCCGCCGATATGCACGAATGACGAGGGGAAAAGACGCGCCAGGGTATCAAAGACCTTTGCGGCCAGATCGAAAATCCGGTCGTTTCCCGCGCAGAGCACGTCATCGAAAATGCCGAAGCGCTCCTCCACCTCGTAAGGCCCGCCGGTACAGCCCAGGTCGGGGTATGAGGCAAGAATCGCACTGGCATGACCGGGGAGATCGACCTCCGGCACGACCTCGATATGGCGGCAGGCGGCGTAATGTACCAGTTCGCGGATTTCTTCCTCGCTGTAAAACAAGCTTTTGCTGGGTGTCGACCTCATCCTGCGATCCTTCTTGAGGGAGCCGACTTCCGTAAGCAGGGGGTATTCCCCCACCGGAAGCCGCCACCCCTGATCATCGGTCAGGTGCCAGTGGAAACGGTTGATGTGGTGCAGGGAGAGAACGTCAAGGAGACGCTTGATGAAGGGAATCGAGTAAAAATGCCGGGAAGAGTCCAGCATGAATCCCCGCCACGGAAAACGGGGATAATCGGTGATCTCCGCGCAGGGCAGAGTAAGTGCTCCGTCCCGAAAATGCGAAAGGACAAGCTGGCGCAGCGTCTGAAGCCCCTGATAGATACCGGCTCCCGTTGCGGCCCCAACTGTTATGCTTTCCCCGGTTATGCAAAGCCGGTACGATTCGTCCGCGTCGGGGAAGGCCGGTTTTGTCGAAGCCCGGCTGCTGTTACCGTCCTGGGCTGCCTCTTTCCGGCAGAGGATCGCTTTTCCCGCTTCCCCTCCAGCGTTGGCACGGCCCATCCTCTCCATGTCCTGGCGCAGCTGCCCGGCGGCTGTTTCGATTTCCCCGCGAAAAGCATCGTCTCCTTTCAGAGGCGGCAAACCCGTTGACCGGAAAAAACCTTCCCCATAGCGGACAGACACGGGCCGGGGGATGATGGACAATTGTGTTTCTTTCATAATTGCTTCTTAAAAATTTAATCGCCAAGCTGCGAAAGCGGGATGGGGCCGGGGCTGTCGTTTTGCGCCTCGACGCTGGCCAGCTCCTCGAGCAGCTCTTTGCCCCGACGGGACAGCTTTTCCGGCACACGGACAATCAGCTTGATATAGAGGTCGCCCCGGCGGTTCCCCGAGGGAACACCTTCGTCGCGGATTCGGAGCATCTTGCCGTTTTGGGTTCCGGCGGGCACCTTCACCTTTATTGTCTTATTGTCAAGCGTGCTTACATAGATTTCCGCACCAAGGCTTGCCTGAGTGATCGAGATTGGAACCGCGCAGTATAGGTCCAAATTCTGCCTCTCAAAATACTCGTGCGGTTTTATCCGTATCACCACGTACAGGTCGCCCGGAGGGCCGCCGTTGGGGCCGGCGTCACCCTGCCTGGGAATGACCACGCGCTTGCCGTTTTCAGTGCCGGAGGGAATAGTCACCATTATCTTCTGACGCTTTTTCTGTGTGCCGGATCCGCCGCACTCCATGCATGGCTTCTCAATAATATATCCTTCGCCCCTACAGGTATGGCAAGTTGTGGCTACCGAGAAAAAGCCTTGGCTGAGGCGTACCTGGCCGGATCCCTGGCAGGTGGGGCAGGTTTTTCTGCCAGCGCCGCTTGCCGCCCCGGAGCCTTTGCAGCCGGGGCAGGATTCACTGTGAGAAAACTGGATTTCAACCTTCGTACCGAAAACCGCATCTTTGAAGGGTATTTCGATGTCGTAACGGAGATTTGCCCCCTGCCGGACACCCCCCTGGCCGCCTCTGCGGAAACCGCCACCAAAGCCAAAGATGCTTTCAAAAATGCTGCCGAAGTCGCTGCCGCCGAAAATGTCTTCAAAACCCCGGAAATTGCTCCAGTCGTGGGTCTGACCGCCGCCCATGCTGTCAACGCCCGCAAAGCCAAACTGGTCGTAGGCGGCTTTTTTCTTGTCGTCGGCAAGCACCTCGTAGGCTTCGGTGGCTTCCTTGAACTTTTCCTCAGCTTCCTTGTTGCCGGGATTTTTATCGGGGTGATTCTGTATGGCAAGTTTGCGGTATGCCTTTTTTATGTCGTCTTTTGAGGCAGATTTGTCTACTCCGAGAACTTCATAATAGTCGCGTTTTGCCATTACATATCCTTACCCAAAAGCGGGAAAACACCCGTAAATTATTTTTCTCAGAAATGTATGCTAGAACAATCATTTCGGGGCCCGTCGGAGGCCAAGTGCACTCGTGCTGATCGCACGGCACACTTGCCTCCGACACCCCCGTTACATTATCGGGCATACATTTCTGAGCATCTATTCGATGGGGGTATTTCCACGCTCGCTAACAAGTATATGGCAAAACACCTCTGCGGGGGAAGGGGCCCGTCGTCGCCAACTTGTTGGCGCGGCCAACGCACCGTGCGGGGCACGGTACGCGCGAACTTTAGTTCGATGCCTCCGACACCCCCATTACATTATCCGGCATACATTTCTGAGCATCTGTTCGCTGGGGGTGTTTTCTCACTTATACCAGTATATGGTAAAACACCTCTGTGAGGGAAGTTATCGGGTACTTCCCATATTAAACAGATGACAGTCACCATATTTCGCTGGCTCCCCCGTGAGGGGACATTTTCCGGCTCTCTCCCTATGGCGGTTTACGACGTTTCGCCGTAGGCGAAATGTAGGTGCGGGCGTGAGACCGCACCGTAAACCGCTGCGTTAAACGCCGTTTTAATGGCGGTTAACGTGGTTGTAGACGACGTGTGAGTTTGCTTCCGCAAACTCACTTGTCGTCTACAACTTCGTAGTCTGCGTCTTCGGCGCTTTTGGTGTTATCGTCTCCGCCGCTACCTTGGCCGGCGCCGCCCATGTTGGGGTTGAAGCCTCCGGCGCCCATGTCCGGGCCGGGGCCTTGTGCGCCTGCCGCGCCGGAGGCTGCTTGCGCCTTGTAAATTTCTTCGGCGATTTTGTACGAGGCCTGTTTCAAAGCCTCGGTCTTGTCCTTGATCGCCTGGATTTCGCCGCCTTCAAGGGCTTTGCGGAGATCGGCTATGGCTTCCTCGGCTTTTGCCTTGTCTTCCGCGCTGACCTTGTCGCCCAGATCCTTGATGTTCTTCTCGGTGCTGTAGATCATCGAGTCCGCCTCGTTGCGGACCTCAGCCCTCTCCCGCTCCTTCTTGTCTTCCTCGGCGTGGAGTTCCGCCTCTTTTACCATGCGCTCAATTTCACTGTCGCTGATGCCGCTGGAACTTTCAATCCGTATCTTCTGTTCCTTGCCCGTGCCAAGGTCTTTCGCGCTGACGTGGACAATGCCGTTCGCGTCAATGTCGAAGGCGACCTCGATCTGCGGAACGCCTCGGGGCGCGGGCGGAATGCCCACCAGATCGAAGCGGCCAAGCACGCGGTTCTGGGTTGCCATCTCGCGCTCGCCCTGCAATACCTGGATGGAAACCGCAGTCTGCCCGTCGGCGGCGGTGGAGAATATCTGGCTCTTTTTGGTGGGGATGGTGGTGTTGCGGGTGATAAGCCGCGTCATCACGCCGCCCAGGGTTTCAATGCCCAGCGAGAGGGGGGTTACGTCCAGCAGCAGCACGTCTTTTACGTCGCCGCCGAGAATGCCGCCCTGAATCGCCGCGCCAACGGCGACCGCTTCGTCGGGGTTCACGCCCTTGTTCGGTTCTTTTTTGAACAGGTCCTTGACGATCTGCTGCACCGCCGGAATGCGGGTGGAGCCGCCGACAAGGATTACTTCGTCGATCTGATCGGCGTTCAGGCCGGCGTCTTTCAGCGCCTTGACGCAGGGCTCCTTCGACCGTTCAAGAAGATCGCCGACCATCTGTTCGAACCTCGCCCGGGTGAGCGATTTTTGCAGATGCTTGGGGCCGCTCTGATCGGCGGTGACAAAGGGCAGGTTGATCTCGGTGGTCTGCATGGCGGACAATTCGATCTTCGCCTTTTCCGACGCTTCGCGCAAACGCTGCAGGGCCATCCTGTCCTGCCCCAGGTCGATGCCCGTATCGTTCTTAAATTCGCTGATAAGCCATTCCAGAATTTTAAGGTCGAAATCGTCGCCGCCCAGGTGGGTATCCCCGTTGGTGGACTTTACCTCGAAAACGCCGTCGCCCAGTTCCAGGATGGAAATGTCGAAAGTGCCGCCGCCCAGGTCGTACACGGCGATGGTCTTTTCTTTTTTCTGATCCTTGTTAAAGCCGAAAGCAAGGGAGGCGGCGGTCGGCTCGTTGATGATCCGCTTTACCTCAAGGCCGGCGATCTTGCCCGCGTCCTTGGTCGCCTGCCGCTGGGCGTCGTTGAAGTACGCCGGCACGGTAATTACCGCTTCGGTGACCGTTTCGCCCAGATAGTCCTCGGCGGTCTGCTTCATCTTCTGCAAAACAAAGGCGGAAATTTCCTGCGGGGAATATTTCTTTCCGAGAATGTCCACCCGCACGTCGTCGCCCTGCTCTACCACGTGGTAGGGTACCCGCCTCATCTCGTTGGAAACTTCCGAGTAGCGGCGTCCCACAAAACGTTTGATTGAGTAGACGGTATTTTCCGGGTTCGTAATCATCTGGTTTTTTGCCGGCTGGCCGGTTATACGGTCGCCTTTGCTGGTAAAGCCGACAATGGAGGGGGTAGTTCTGCCTCCCTCCGAATTCTGAATGACTACCGGCTCGCCGCCTTCCAGAACGGCCACGCAGGAATTGGTGGTTCCCAGGTCAATTCCAATAATCTTTCCCATTTTTTGTTCTCCTTCTCTCTTCTGTTCTTTATATACGTAAATATACCGAATTAGTAGGGACTGGGGAATGGGGATCGGGGACTAGGGGTTATTGTACGTTGTCGTTGCATGAAAAAACACGCCATGTTTTCGAACGAAAACTCCCCAGTCCCTGATCCCCAGTCCCTAGTCCCTCTCTTCCGGCATTAAAACCTTTACTTTCGCGGCGCGGATTACGCGGTCTTTCAGCATGTAGCCTTTGACAAAATCCTCCACAACGACCGGCTCCTCGATTTCGCCCGATTTTTCCATCATCATCGCCTCGTGGATGTTGGGATCGAACAGCTCTCCGGCGGAATTGAAACGCTTAAGCCCCCACTTGGCCTCAAGCTGGCTTACCAGGCGCTTCTCGATCATGGTGATGCCGTCGAGCATGGCCTTGCCTGTCGGCAGTTCTGCCAGCTCCTGCGAAGCCTCCGCCGACTGTATCGCCCGCTCAAAATCGTCAATCACGGGGATGATGTCCAAAAGCAGGCTCTGGTTGGCGTATTCGATGGCGTTCTGCTTCTCCTGGTTCATCCTTTTGCGGAAATTTTCAAATTCAGCGGCTTTTCGCAGGAGCTGGTCGCGGGATTCGGCAAGCTGTTCGGCCAATTCCGCCGTTTTTGCCTCCAGGGCAGCGGTTGAATCGTCAAAATCCGCTTCGTCCGGCTGATCGCCTTCTTCGTTCACGGCATTTTCGGCGGATTCGATCCATTCGACGAGGGTTTCGTCGTCTGAATCCCCGTTTTCGGATGGGTTCTGCGCCCCTATTTGGGCATCATCTGTCGGCGAATCTATTGTCGCTCCCTCTTTGCGGGCAGTTTCTTCCATTTCGCCGTCGTTTTTTGAATCAGTGTGCTGCATGGGTATTTACTTCCATTCAAAAGTACTACATTATCCGGCGCGGGTCAATATGCCGTTTAGGCCTCTAGCCATGTTCAATTTCTGGTTCTATCATTTAAATACTAGGGCAACAAGGAGGAGAATAAGATGAAGAAATTTTTTTGCTTCGCGGCGGCGCTGTTCCTGGCGGGAATGGCGATTTCATGCAAAAAGGCGGATAGCACAAGTGTAATCATTTACACGAGCACTGAGGATTTCCGCACCGAGCACATGCAGGAACTGCTCAAGGAACAATTCCCCAACTACGACATTACCCTGCAGGTGCTGTCCACCGGAAACCACGCGGCGAAACTCAAGGCGGAAGGGACGCAAACCGAGGCGGACATCATTCTGAATCTGGAAACCGGCTATCTGGAAGGCCTGCAGGATATTATGGCGGACCTTTCTGGATACAACATATCCGAATTTCTGCCGGAGATGATTCCTGCATCCAAACGTTTCCTGCCCTGGGACAAATCTTCCGGGGCCATTGTGATCAACCAATCCAAACTGGAAATGCTGGGGCTTCCAATCCCCTATTCCTACCAGGATCTGCTGAGTCCCGTATATAAAGGACTCATCTCCATGCCGAATCCCAAAACATCCGGCACGGGCTATATGTTTCTGGTCAGCCTGATCAACGCCTGGGGCGAGGACGCGGCTTTTGAATACTTTGATCGCCTTGCGGAAAATATTCTGCAATTCACCACTTCCGGCTCCGGCCCGGTAAATGCGCTGATCCAGGGCGAAGTTGCCATCGGCCTGGGCATGACCCTGACCGCCGTCAACGCCATCAACACCCGAGGCGTTCCGCTGGAACTGCTGTACTTCGCCGAGGGAGCGCCGAGCATTACCACCAGCTTTGGAATCATCAAGGGGAAGGAAACCAGACCGGTAGTGAAAGAAGTTTTTGAATTTGCCATGACAAAGCTGGTAAAGGACGACAAGGAACTGTACTGCCCGGAGCCGGTCATGGTGAACCAGATCAATACCATCGCCAACTATCCCAGGGACATCTCCTATGCCAACATGGACGGCGTGTACGATCTGCCCCTGAAAGAACGGCTTCTGGAAAAGTGGAGATATTGAGGGAATCAACGAATGACACGAATGAACGCGAATAAACCAAGGATTAGCCTTCGTTGAGAAATATCCAAAAAATCAGGAGGGCGAGGGTATTGGTCAAGCTGGAAATTCAGAATCTTACCCATGTCTATAACCGGCAGGAGGTGCTTCACGATCTGAACTTTGCCGTAAACGACGGGGAGTTTCTCTCGATTCTGGGCCCTTCCGGCTGCGGCAAAACGACGATTCTGCGGATTCTGATCGGCCTCTTGCCGCCAACGTCGGGGCGGATCATCAAAGACGGCATCGACATTACCGGCCTGCCTGCGTCAAAGCGCAACATGGGAATCGTCTTTCAGAACTACGCCCTGTTTCAGAATATGAGCGTGCTTGGCAATGTGCAATACGCGCTGAAATTCAACAGGGAGCTGAAGGACCGTTCGCGGGAAATCGCGGAAAACATTATTGGACATGTGGGCTTAAGCGAACACATCGGCAAAAAGCCCTGGAAGCTTTCCGGCGGCCAGCAGCAGCGGGTCGCCATCGCCCGGACGCTGGCCTGCAACCCGGAAATCATTCTCTTTGACGAGCCGATGTCCGCGCTGGATGCGGCGACGCGGCTGTCGCTGCGCAGCGAGATAAAACGCATACAGAAGCAGTTTCGTACCACCATGATCTACATAACCCACGACCAGGAAGAGGCATTTGCCCTTTCCGACCGCATCATGGTGATGGATCACGGAATGATTCAGCAATTGGACTCGCCCGATGCGATTATTGCCAATCCTGCCAATGACTATATCCGTGAATTTGTTATCGAAAACCTCCGCATAAAAATCGATTCGCTGGCCAGATACATCCGGCCGGGGGCGGTGCCGCAATGAGCGCTGCGGCAGGAGTTATTCGGCATTATTCAGACAGCCGATCGTACCTGATAAAGCTGATCCTGGGAATATTTCTCTTTATTGCCATAATTCTCCCGTTGGGAACAATGCTCCTGAACATGACCGTTTCGGACATTTCCGCCGTTTTGCGAATGCCGAGGTTCAGGGAATCGCTTTTCAATTCATTCTGCGCTGCAGCGGCGGCCACGGTCATTTCCATCGTTCTTGCGTGGGGCTTTGCCCTCTCTGTTTTCCGTTCCAATCTGCGCTTCCGGGAAATGTTTTCGGTTTTTGTCACCCTGCCCATGCTCATCCCGTCCATTTCCCACGGCATGGGACTCGTGCTGCTATTGGGGGCGAATGGAATAATTACCCGTATCTTCGGTTTGTCCGGCACGGTATATGGCTTTCACGGCATTGTATTGGGATCGATTTTTTATGCGTTTCCCGTGGCGTTCCTCATGCTTGCGGACATCCTAAAATACGAGGACGGTTCTCCGTACGAGGCCGCCGAAGTGCTGGGGATTCCCCGGAAGAACCAGTTCTTTTCAATTACTTTTCCCTATCTGCGAAAACCCCTCATCTCGGTGGTTTTTGCGGTGTTTACCCTGATCTTTACCGATTACGGCGTTCCTCTGATGGTCGGCGGAAGGTTCATAACCCTGCCGGTGCTGATGTACCAGGAGGTAATAGGCCTTTTGAATTTCAGCCGGGGCAGCGTGATCGGATCGTTCCTCCTTATTCCGGCAGTTGTCGCATTTTTGTTTGATGTCCTTAACCGCGACCGGGCGAATCAGGGGTTTGTCACTCATGAAAGGGTTAGAACGGAGAACAGGCTGCGGGATGCTGCCGCAGGTGGTTATGTGCTATTGACATGCTTCATCACCGCCCTGCCGGTAGCGGTTTTTGCCCTCCTAACTTTTATCAACAGCTATCCGGTGGACATGACCCTGTCGTTCCGCAACGCCGCAAGAACGATGAACATGGGCGCGGGGCGCTACTTCGCCAATTCGATTATCATCGCCGTCTGGGTTTCGGTTTTGGGAACGATCGTTTCATGGTTCACCGCTTATTTTACCGCCCGAATACCGGGCAAGTCTTCGCGGGTACTGCACCTTATTTCAATTACATCGCTGGCAATTCCGGGACTGGTTCTGGGGCTTTCCTACGTGCTTTTTTTCAAAGGATCATTCATCTACGGCAGCCTTGCCATGCTGATCCTCGTTAACACGATTCACTTTATGGCCTCTCCCTATCTTATGGCGTATAACTCTCTGGGAAAACTCAATATCAACCTTGAAGACGTAGGCCGCACGCTGGGCGTTGGCCGCTTCCGCATTATCCGCGACGTGCTGATCCCCCAGACCAGATTGACCATTCTGGAAATGCTCTCCTACTTTTTTGTCAATTCCATGATGACCATTTCCGCAGTATCTTTTTTAAGCACCGTGCGGAACCGGCCTGTTTCCCTGATGATCACCCAGTTCGAGGCGCAGCTTTTCCTTGAGGGGGCGGCGTTTGTTTCCATCATGATTCTTGGCTGCAACCTGATCGTAAAATTCGCCGTTTATGCTGTCACCAAAATATATAACAGAAAAGGCGGACTCCAGTGAATCTGACGCGAACCCAGTTTAACGTACTGGTACTTCTGGAACGGGAACAGAATAAAAACCTGACCCGGCGGGATATTGCCTGTGTGACAGGCCTTTCGCCCGGGACGGTAAATAAAACGCTTTCCCATCTGAGCGAAAGCGGCCTGATAAAAAACAACGGCCTGAGCGCTGCGGGGTATAAAGCCCTGGAGCCGTACCGCGTCAGACGTGCGGTTTTCGTCGCCGCCGGTTTTGGATCGCGGCTGGTTCCCATTACGCTTAACACGCCCAAGCCGCTGGTTCGCGTAAAGGGAGTGCGTATTATCGACACGCTGCTTGATGCGGTATGCGCTGCCGGCATTGAAGAAATTTTTATTGTCCGGGGATATTTCGGCGAGCAGTTCGATCAATTAAAATACAAATACCCAAGGATTCAGTTTCTGGAAAACCCCCTGTACAACGAATCCAACAACATCTCTTCGATGATGTGCGCCCGCTTTCTGCTGCAGAATGCATATGTGCTGGAATCGGACCTGCTGCTCAACAAGGGCAGCCTGATAAGCAAATACCAGTACGCAAGCAACTACCTGGGCGTTCCAACCGAACGAAGCGACGACTGGTGCTTTGAAACAAAAGGCGGGATCATAACCAAGGTACAGGTCGGCGGGCGCAACTGCCATCACATGTTCGGCATTTCCTACTGGAACCAGGCCGACGGCGCGAAGCTCGCCGATCACATCAAGCAGGTGTACGAAATGCCCGGCGGCAAGGAACGCTACTGGGACCTGGTTCCGCTGGAATACTTTATCAGGCACTATGCCGTAGAGGTGCGGGAATGTTCCTTTGAAGACATCATAGAAGTCGATACGTTTAACGAGCTGAAAAATCTGGATGATACCTACCGGGTATAGCCGGGCACTTGACAACAGCTATTGTGACGGACAATACTGTCTGAATGAATCTCCCGCCGCTCTATATCGATCCCGGTACGGGAAGCATGCTTTTCACCATTGTTATTGGAGCGACGGCGGCAGTTTTTTTTGTATTCCGTGCGCTGGTCATTAAGGCAAAGGTCTTTTTTTCCGGCGGCAGGGCAAAACAAGGAGTGCAAAATACATTTGTCATTTATGCCGAAGACAAGCGTTATTGGACTCTTTTTAAACCAATAGCAGAAGAATTTGAAAAACGCGCAATCGAACTGCTGTATTTAACATCTTCTCCCGACGATCCGGTTTTTGATGCCGGTTATCAAAGCATTAAGGCGGAGTGTTTGGGCGAAGGCAACAAAGCCTTTGCCCGGATCAATTTTCTTTCCGCCGACTTTGTTCTGTCCACCACGCCGGGGCTCGATGTGTATCAGTGGAAGCGATCAAAAACAGTCAGGCACTACAGCCACATTTTCCATTCCGCCGATGAACCGGTCAAGTACGAATTGTTCGGCATTGACTACTACGATTCAATTCTGGTAACCGGCGGCGAGCATCAGAAAAACGACATACGGAAACTTGAACAGGCGCGCAGGCTGCCGGAAAAACAGGTTGTCACCGTCGGATGCCCGTATCTGGATGAATACGCCGGAAAAATAGCGCAGCTGCCGAAAGAGGAAAATCATATTTTCACCGTCCTTGTTTCGCCGTCATGGGGCGCATCCGCCCTGTTGTCCCGCTACGGCGAAAAGCTGCTCGATCCCCTGGCGGAAACCGGCTGGCGAATCATCGTGCGTCCGCATCCGCAGTCGCTGTCGGCTGAAAAGGAAATGATTGATTGGCTTTCTGGCAAATACCGGGAAAATCCCAATCTGGAATGGGACTATAGCCGCGAAAATATTATTTCACTTAACAAAGCGGATATTATGATCTCCGATTTTTCAGGGATTATGCTTGATTACATGTTTCTGCGGAACAAGCCGGTTATCTATGTGTCGCAGAACATGGATTTGCGTCCCTATGACGCCCATATACTCTATGCTGATCAGGAAAAAATGTGGACGTTCAGAACGTTGAGAAAAGCAGGAATTGAGCTGCGACCCGAGCTATTTGACGATTTGCCGGGGTTTATCGCCAAAATCTCGGACGATGCATCCCTGGAACAGGCAATAGATGCAGTAAAAGCCGAAGCCTGGCATTACCGTGGCGAAGCAGGAAAACGTGTTGCCGATTTTATGATAGAAACTGTTAATGCAATCCATAACGGAGAACCTTTGGCATGATGAATTTCCTGTACACTCTTGTTATTTTTCCTGTTGAGCAAATATTAAGTTTCTGTTATGTCCTGTTTTTCCGAATTTTCAGGAGCCATGGCATTTCAATCATCGGCGTAAGCGCCGCAGTAAGCACGCTTGTTTTACCGATTTATCTGATGGCGGAAAAGCAGCAGCAGGCTGAACGGGAAAAGCAAAAACAGATGAAGGGGGAAGTTGACAACATAAAAGCCGTTTTTAGGGGCGATAAACGGTATATGCTGCTTTCGACCCTGTACCGGCAGCATAATTACCATCCGGTTTACGCCCTTCGCAACAGCATCGATCTTTTTATCCAAATCCCTTTCTTTATAGCCGCATATCATTTTCTTCATAACCTGCCGCTGCTTAACGGACGCTCTTTTTTCCTGATAAAAGACCTGGGCGCCCCGGACGGACTTCTCTATGGATTAAATCTCCTTCCTGTTCTGATGACGTTCATCAACTGCATTTCCGGGGCAATATACACAAAAGGGTTTCCCCTTAAAGATAAAATCCAGCTTTATGGAATGGCGGCAGTATTTCTGGTTTTGCTCTACAATTCTCCGGCAGCTCTGGTACTGTACTGGACCTGCAATAATATATACAACCTGGTAAAAAACATTTTTTTAAAAATAAAGAACGCCAAAAGAATCATTACTGCCGCAGCTGCAATTTCTGCGGCAATATTGGCCGTGTACCTGTTCTTTTTTTACAAAAGTTCCTTTATAAGGCGTCTGTTTTTGACATGCCTTCCTGTTACCGCCCTGTTGTTTCCGGTCTGGAAACGCATTTGGAATTTTATCACGCAAAAAATTTCTGTAAAAAACACCGCCCTGGAATTGACCGGCAGAACATTCTTTTTATCATCGCTCTCACTCTTTTTATTAATCGGCTTCGTTATTCCGTCCAACCTTATTGTTTCCGATGTTGCGGAATTTTCATTTCTTGAACACGGTTCTCCGTTGTCTTTCGTTGGTACAACGGTACTGCAATCGGCAGGCATATTACTCTGGCTTATCTGTATTTATTTTCTGTCCAACAGGCGTGTAAGGATTATAATAACCGCTGTCTTAACTGTTGCATTAAGCACCTTTTTATTAAATACATTCATTTTTACCGGAAACTACGGCACCATGTTTCCCGATTTGGCATTCGACGGATTTACCGATGTTTCGATGAAGTTAAAAATTATTAATATAATTTCAATATTTTTGATCTGCCTTTTTATCGCCGGTCTTTTGCTGATAAAAAAGAGAATGGTCATTCTGTCCCTGCAGGGTATTGTTGCTGCATCGCTGCTTTGTTTTGGATTTATCAATGCGGTAAAAATTCAGGTAGGGCACAGGAAAGAGCAGCTTATCTCGGTTGAATCTTCTACAAGTCTTGAAAAAATAATAACCCTGTCACAAACAGGCAAAAATGTCCTTGTTATCGTTCTGGACATGGCTGCGCCCCGTTTTTTGCCCTACATCTTTGAAGAAAAGCCGGAATTGATTAAAAACTTCGATGGATTTGTTTTCTACCCGAATACCGTATCATTTGGCCCCCAAACCATAATCGGAATGCCCTGTATCTTTGGCGGCTATTATTACTCTCCCCTGGAAATCCAAAAGCGGACCGGTGAATTGTTTCTGGACAAGTATTACGAATCCATGATGGTTCTGCCAAGAATTATGGCAGATGCCAATTTCCGGGTTACGGTACAGGACCAATCGGACATGGATAATTCACTGTATGATAAATATGATAATATTGATGTGCAGAATACCAAGGGAAAATATACAAGATATTTTTTGGGAGAATTCGGCGATCTCAGGCTGATGGATTACCAAAAACAGCTTTATGCAAATTTCCTGCGTTTTTCCCTATTTAAAATCTCTCCCATGTTTTTCCGCAGAATAATTTATAATAACGGCGATTACCGTTCGGTTTTTATTGACACTGCCTATTCGCGTGCAGCAATAGGCAACTACACTTCTCTGTATTACATGCCCGACATCACGGAAGTAACAGACAAAAACGAGAATCATTCCATATTGTTTGTCAATAACATGACTCATGTACCCGCTTTCATGGAAGCACCGGATTATGTTCCTTCAAATAATATTACCAATAAAGGGCAAGGCCCGTTTGCAAATGATGAATATTACCATTCCAACATGGCATCTTATTTGCTTCTTGCCAAATGGTTCGATTTCCTCAAAGAAAACAATGTTTATGACAATACGCGGATTATTATTGTTTCCGATCACGGAAACAATACAGTGTTCCCTGAAAGGGTTAATCTGCCGAATGGGAGAGAATTGGGGAAGCATAGCGCATTGCTCATGGTTAAGGATTTTAATGCGAATTCTGAATTTGAGACAAATGATAGTTTCATGACCAATGCGGATGTGCCGTATATCGCAGTATCCGGGTTTGCAGAAAAGGTGATAAATCCTTTTAACGGCAAAGAACTTCCGGCAAGAGAAACAAATGATGCTACAGTAACCACAGGCGGCGGCACATCAATATTCAGCCAGAATAAATACACCCTAAAAATAGGAAAAAACGAATGGCTCCATGTTCGGGACAATATCTATGACCCGGCAAACTGGAGCTCACCTACCATGGAAAAATAGCATCACTTTAGAACCAGGCGCGTCCCAAACTGATCGATCAGCACCAGCAGGCCCAAAGCCCCGGTGTAGATCGCAAAGCCCCACAGCGATTTTTCCCGCACAATTTTCAGCATCAGGCGCACGGCGAAAAAGCCGGTGACGGCGGCGCTTGCCGTGCCCGCGACAATCGCCGCCATGCCGATGCCCCCGCCGACTGACGCGCCGCCGCCCTTTGCAAATTTCGCCAGCTCTAAAACCAAAGCGCCGAGTATCGCCGGGATCGACAGGATAAACGAAAAGCGGGCGGCAAAATCCCTGTCCAGCCTGCGGAACAGCGCGCCGGACAGCGTCGCGCCGGAACGGGACACGCCGGGTATTACGGCGACGGCCTGCAAAAAACCGATGACCAGCGCGTCCAGCCAGTTCATGGTATTTGCGGTTTTTCCACCGGCATCATCGGCATTGCCAGCAGCATCAGAGGCGCGCCTTGCCCGCCGGGACAATAATTCGGCGGATGCCAGCAGCGCCGCTGTAGCTAAAAAGGCAAAGCCCAGGAACCTGCCCGATTCAAAAGCCGCCTCAATGTGCTTTTTTAATACAAGGGCAAAGATCACAGCCGGAACAGTGGCGATTATCAAATATGCGGTAAGGGGCTGGAACAATTTTTTCAGAATGGAGAGAACGTCCTTCCACAAGACCGCGAAAACGGCGGCAAGCGTCCCGATATGCAGCATGATGTCAAATAGCATCGTCGGTTCGGAAACCCCGAATATTTTTTGCAGAAGAACCAGATGCCCCGAACTGGAAACCGGCAGAAATTCAGTCAGCCCCTGAACCGCCCCCAATACTATTGCAGCAATTACGTCCATTGATTATACCTCATTTCTCATTTCTAATTCTGCTAGTCTATTCTTTTGAGCCTGATAATGCTAGATTATAGCAATGAGAGTTATCGGAACAAGGGCATTGGGCCTGCGGACGCCCATAATCCGCGAGTCTGACGATCTGGCGGCCATCATCTGCCAGTCCGTAAAAGACGCGATGGAGCATGAAAAAGTCCGCATCAACGACGGCGACATCATCGGCATTACCGAAGCCGTGCTGGCCCGCTCGCAGGGCAATTATGCTTCTGTTGACCATATCGCTGCCGATGTGCGCGAAAAATTTTCCGGCGGACACGTCGGCGTGGTTTTTCCGATTCTGAGCAGAAACCGATTCGCCATGCTGCTGCGGGGCATCGCGCGGGGCGCGGAAAAAGTAACCGTTCAATTAAGCTATCCGGCGGACGAAGTCGGCAACCAGCTTATTTCCTGGGAAGACGTGGACGACAGAAACCTGAATCCGTATTCGGACTGTTTGAGCGAAGGCGAATACCGCCGCCTTTTCGGTGAAACAAAGCACCGGTTTACCGGCATCGACTATATTTCGTATTACAAATCTCTCGGCGGCAATATCGAAATAATCCTCTGCGCCGATCCGAAACGGATTCTTGAATATGCCGATCAGGTTATCGCTGCGGACATTCACACGCGCGCGCGGACAAAACGGGCGCTCGCCGCCGCCAGGGCGAAGAAAGTCAGCGGCCTTGACGAACTGCTGACAAAACCCGTTAAAATCGATGAAGCGGATCCCGGCAGCGGATATAACGAGCTGTACGGATTGCTTGGCTCAAACAAGGCTACGGAGGACCATGTGAAGCTGTTCCCCCGCGACTGCGACGCTTTTGTGCAGAAAATGCAGAACGCGCTGCGGGAACTGACCGGAAAAACCGTGGAAGTGCTGGTGTACGGAGACGGCGGATTTAAGGACCCTGTCGGCGGCATATGGGAACTGGCAGATCCGGTCATAGCCCCGGCGTTCACTGCGGGATTAAAGGGAACGCCCAACGAACTGAAACTTAAATTTCTCGCCGACAATGATTTTGCCGGTCTTTCCAGGGACGAGGCGCGGGAGGCAATCGAGCGGGCGATACGGGCGAAGGCGGGGCGCGACCAGATGGGAAAGATGGAATCCGAAGGAACCACGCCGAGGCAGCTTACCGATCTTCTCGGCAGCCTCTGCGATCTGGTCAGCGGCTCGGGCGACAAAGGCACCCCCGCCGTTCTGATTCAGGGCTACTTTGACAATTACGCAATGAAGTAGCGGTTAGTCCAGCGTCTCAAAGACCTTTTTGAAATCTACCGTGCAGCCGGGAATAGAGGCGAGCGGAACCTCGTCGCTGCCTTCGTAGGTGTGGATTACATACCTGCCGTTGACCAATTCCAGAACGCTGATTATCTGCTCTTCGGGATCGATCATCCAGTATTCGGCAACCCCCGCCCGTTCATAGAGGTTCAGCTTTAAAACCATGTCATGGGACCGGTTAGAGGAGAGAATTTCGATGATGAATTTGGGCGCGCCGTTGTACCGGTTGTTTTGAAGGCGGGAACGGTCGCATGCGGCAAAAATATCGGGCTGCACCAGGGTATATTCGTCGCCCTTGTCGTACAGGGGATACACGTCAAAGGGCGACACTATGGTCATACAGCCGTGCGCCTGTAATTTTTCCCGCAATTGGGCGCCTGTTGCCAAAAGTACGTTTTGATGCTTATACCCTGGCGAACTCATGGCATATACGGTCTTGCCGATGCGTTCAAAACGAGGCTCTACCAAATCATCATACGTTTCTTCTGCCAGTTGTTCCGCTACTACCATGGCTCGTTCTCCTGAAATTAATTGTACAGCATGAAACTGTTCTGTCAATTACCGCTTCGTGTCCAAAAGCCAGTCGATCAGGTTCCGCTGCGTGATCCCGCCGCGGCTTGAGCGGAAGGGCGTTTCGTCCAGGCTGAGAATGTATTTCGGGTGGCTGTCCGGTATCTGCTCCAGCGGGGAAAGTTTTCCGGCAAGGACGGCGGAGTCGCGTACCGAGGCGGCGACCTGAAAATACGCCTGCTTTTCGCCTTTTTCCGCTGGCGGGGCAAAGGCGACAAAACTCACCTCGTCGCCGCCGCATTTCCCGATGCACACCTCAAAGCCCCGCCGCAGCAGTTCCAGGCACACGACGTTTTCCAGTTGGCCGTTCAGATCCGGGGCGGCGCCGAGCAGCAGGTTCCGAATGCCGGTGTCGGCGATGTAGTACTTGCCCAGGGTTTTCAGGCGCTTTTCGGTTTTCAGGTCGTAACGTTCAACGTGGTAAAAAACAAACGCCGATACAAGGGCGCGCATATACGTTTCCACCGTGTTGGCAGAAATCTTCCTTCCCTTCGCGCTGATTGCCGCGCTTAACTTTTTCGAGTTGAGCGGGCTGCCGGCGGATTGGCTCATCATCTGCGCGATGCGTTCCAGAAGGGGAATGTCGTTTATCCCCGCCTGCCGCGCTACATCCTTCACCAAAATCGTGTTGTAAATGCCGTCCACGCACTGGCGGATCAGCGCCGCGTCGCCGCCCAGGGCTGCGGTAAACGGAAAGCCGCCAAAGCTCACATAGTTGTTGAAAGCCTCCCGCCGCAGGTGCTTCTCCAACTGCGCCCTGTGCCTTGGAAGCCGCCGTTCCGGCTTGGCCTCCTGTGCCGCCCCCCCGCCGACAGGAGGAGAAAAATCCCCCAACTGGCCAAGTATTTTCGCGCGGGAAAAAACCATATATTCTGAAAAAGACAGGGGCAGCATCCTGACTGCCGTATAGGGCATGCGGGAAAAAACGCCGCTGTTTGACGCGGTAACGTACAGGGCAATCTGCCGCTTGATTAAAAGCCCCTCCACGGCCTTTTCATAGTCCGCGCACCTCTGAATGTCGTCGATAAAAACATGGGTAAGCCTGCCCTCGCAGAGCCGTTTCTTGATATAGCCGTACAGCCCCTGGTAGTTGAGCAGGGATTCGCTTTCGGGATCATCCAGGCCGGCAAACACGATTTGGGCATCTTCCACGCCGGAACGCCTGAGCCATTCAACATACATGGCAAGAAAAGTGGTCTTTCCGCAGCCCCGTATCCCGCAGAATGCCGTTATTTGTGGTTTTTCCCGCAATTCCGCAAGCCGGTCAAGGTATTCGATTCTTTGTATCACTACTTTAGTATAGTTCAGGCCGGGGGGAAATAAAAGTTTTTCCCGTAATTATGCTTGTGAGAATACCCTCACGCGAAGGCGCGGAGGGAAGAGGAATGAGGAGTTAGGGAGCGGGGATAACGCCTTTCCTAACTCCTCCTAAGCGTAAATATGCTGCGCTATTTGCCGATCTTTGTTGCCGGACGGCGCAGAGGCATGGGGCCTTTCACGCTTCAGTCATCATTATCTCCATTAAGCACCCATCTTGTATTGCTGGGGTCGCCAACGGCTACTTCGATAGTTCTGGTGCTTGTACTGCCTGAAGCTGTTCTTGTCCCTGCTCCTGTACTTTTGGAATATACTGCGTTCCAGCCTTTTTTCAGATTCAGGCTGATGTTCCGATAAGTGTCATTCCACGAATATGTAAAACCTTCATCAACTTCGCTACCATTATCAGTGTAACCTTTTGCGGTTATTAGAATATCATCTGTGACATAGACATACCTTACATTAGTAAAAGTATAAGAGCCTGATGCTTCATTGCCACTCATTGAATAGTATTCCTTTGTCATGGAGTAATAATTGCTTGTGCCAGAAATTTCAAATGCGTCAAGAGTAGCACATTTTACGGAGGTAGTGGCAGGTGTTATTTCTGTATAGCCCTGGTCATCAAGATCATCAAGCCAATTAGTCAAATCATTTAGATAAGTAGCCGTCGGGGTTCCTTTTGTATAGGAGAGCTTGCCTCCTGTTGTGACGCTTCCTGTTCCGCCCATGTAATCAGTAAGATTCAGAGTGCCGTTAAATGCCGTATAGGATAATTTAAAGGTTTCCTCGTTAAAATCCTCCGTGTATACCTGCTGTCCGGTAAAGTTCAGTTCCTCCATGCCGGTAGGGGGATCGCCGCCGCCGTCGTCGCAGGATGCCATTGAGAATCCGATTATCGCTGCAAGTGCGATAATACCCAAGAGCTTGATTGCGTTTTTCATATCGAAAAACTCCTTTGTGCTGCCCCCCGTTTTCGGGTGGGCATATGCGTTATAGCCTGCGGCCAACGACCGCATATACTAAAGCCGGGTTTTCCGGCCCTGTATCCTGTGAAAATATATTACAAAAACAGTCATCTTGTCCAGGGTTGGTTAATTGCACGTTATTTTATTTCAAAACAGTTGCCTTTTGTTCTGAATTTTGTTATATTGTTAACGACCGGTCGTTAACATGACAAGCGCGGAAATCATTCAGGCAGCCTTTAGAGTATGGGGCCGCGAGTTTTATCTTGATACCAGTCTCAGCCAGGTAGCCCTCGAGTTGGGCGTGAGCAAATCGGCGCTGTTCCGGCATTTCCGGAACAAAGATGCCCTGCTCGACGCTATGATGGGCAATTTTTTCGATGATTTTGCCGGATATATCGGGAAAAAATATGAAAAATTCCGGAATGGAGGAGATATATTCACCCTTATCCGCATAATTGCCGAATATTATGCCCAAAATGTGTACGCTTTTATTTTTTCATTGACAAAACTCTACGATCCCCGGTTTTGTAAGTTGAATTTGGGAGAAGAATTACGGTCAAGAGGGGTGGATATCGCCGGTTTTCATGGAATAATCGGAAAAAATTACCAGCTTAACCCCATGATTATGTATATGGTCTTTACCACTATCACTTTTTACATGGCGATCTTCCATAAGCAATGCAAATCGTTCGAGAACCCGCCGTCGGAAGAAGCCAAATCGGAAGGAATCGACGCGATTGTTGCGATAGTTGAACGCGGCCTGGGCTATGCCGACGAACAGGCGGCGCTGGACTACAGCGAACTGGAATACCGGCTCGCGGATACGCTCGACGATATCGAGGACGATCCCCTGCTCAGGGCCGTAGCTGGCGCCGTCGCCGATGCCGGCCCCTGGAAGGCGTCGATGGAGCAGGTTGCCCGCCGCTCCGGCCTTTCCAAAAGCAGCCTCTACGGGCATTTCAAGAACAAGCAGGACATGCTCCGCCAGCTTTTTATGACCGAATTTATGCGGATCATCGATTTTGCCCGGCAGGGGATGGATCATTCCTCCCTTCCCGTGGAACGGCTCTACCTGGGGATTTTTTCTATCGCCATGTACCTTCGCTCAAAGCCGGATATCCTGGTGGCCATGGACTGGGTGCGTACCCGCCGGCTCGACCTTAGAATGAACAAAGAGGAACTCATGGCGATAGGCGGGGGCGAAGGCGGGCCGCCGCGCGAGTTTAACCGGCTTTTTGAAGGTATTATCGACATTCCCGGTGACGAAAGGGACAGGCGGCGGGTTTCCCACTGGATCCTGTTCCTCATTATCAACATTTTGATGAGGCCGGGCGGAAAAGAACGCGTATGGAACGAAGATGTCAGGTCTTTGTACCGTTTCTTAATATTAGGCGTCAAAGGGTTTGCAACATGAAAAGATTTATTCACTTATTGCCGGTATTTGCGCTGTGTGCGGCGATGTTTGCGCAGGAAGCCGGGCCGGGGGCGCCGCTGCGGTTGAGTCCCGATGAGGCGGTTGAGATGGCGATCAAAAACAACCTCAGCCTGGAATCGGCGCGGGTTTCGGCCGGCACGAAAAAACGCGCCTCGGACCTGTCGTGGAACCAGTTTATCCCCAGCGTTACCGTCGCGGGGAGTTTTATCGCGGATAATGAAAGCAGCACGGTTAACGGGTTCCTGCCGCTGGACCTGTCCGAATTTACGCAGCTCGGCCTGTCGCAGTATGACGTGTGGGGCGTGGTTCCGTATTCCGTCAAGGCGCCCCGGACGCACATTGCCGGTTCGATTCAGGCTTCGATCGTATTAAGCGTCGCCATGATCGAAAGCATGAACCTGCTGAAGCTCGATTACCACGGCGGCCTGCTCAGCTACGAAAAGGCAAAGGCCCAGCTTGAGCGGGACATCCGCAAGGCGTACAACAACATGCTCCTCCTGCAGGAGAACATCAACCTGCTGAACGAAAGCTTTACCGCAGCCGGGCGGCGGGTGCAGATGGCGCGGGCCAATTACAACGCCGGTCTCGCCCCGGAACTGACATTGCTGCAGGCCCAGGTCGCCATGGAAAACATGAAGCCGACTATCGACCAGGTGGAAAACGCTTACCGGCTTTCCATGGCGCAGTTTGCCATGTTCCTGGGGATGGGCTACGACACCCCCTTTGAACTGGTGCCCAATGACGGCAAGGCGGCCTTTATCCCCCTGGACGTGCGGGAGCTGATCTCCAAAGCCGCTTCCGGAAAGCCGGACATTCAGGAACTGCGGAACAGCATCCTTATGCTGCAGAGCGCCCGGAAGGCGCGGTTCAACTCCCTGCTGCCGTTTTTGAACCTGAGCTGGGGTTCTACCTCCGCTTTTATCGGCGATCCCTGGAAGGACAGGTGGAACAACAGCAGCCTTTGGCAAAAATCCGGCTCGCTGACCATTTCGCTGGGGCTGCGGCTGCACAGCCTTCTTCCGTTCGGCGAGGATTATCAGGGAATTAAAAACATGGACGATCAGATCAGGGGCGCCAACATCGGCCTGGCCCAGATGATCCAGGGAACGGAAATTGAAATTTACAACACCGTCCTTTCGCTGGAGAAAACGCGGATCACGTCGCAGGCCCAGACGCAGACGGTAAACCTTGCCGAGCGCGCCTACCGCCTTACCGAACAGGCGTACCGCGCCGGCCTGCAGGACCTTTTGCAGGTGCAGAACGCCGAGCTTGAACTGAAGCAGGCAAGGGTTTCCGTGCTTGAACAGCATTTCAACTACCTTAACGGTTTGATTGATCTTGAATATTCGATCGGAGTTCCCTTCGGGACTTTATCTCCCAATGGGAATAATTAAAAGGAGAACGAATAATGAAAAAAATTCTGATACTGCTGGCAGCCGTGCTTGTTTTGTCCGGCTGCGAAAGGGTGCGGGAAGCGCGGGAAAACCGGACGGCGGCATCCGTACCGCAGGCATCGATATTCGCGGTAAACACCACCACCGCCGTACAGGGGCAGATCCAGGACTACATCGCCCTTTCGGGGGATATTATCGCCGGTTCGACGGTTGACGTATTTTCCGACGCGGCGGGGAGGATCGCCAACGTGCATGTCAATGTGGGGCAGCGGGTAAACAGAGGCGATCGAATCGCGTCGGTCGACCCTTCCCGTCCGGGCATGACGTTCCGCCTGAGCGTCGCCACCGCCCCTATCGCCGGAACGGTAGTCGCCCTGCCCGGACAGGTGGGCATGACGGTTACGCAGGCGGTGCCGCTTGCCCGCATCGCCGGAGGCAGCGCCCTGCAGGTCCGGCTGTATGTGGCGGAACGCTTTATCTCAAAAATGGCGATGAACCTTCCCTGCGAGATTACCTTTGACGCATGGCCGGGAGAGGTGTTCCGGGGCAGCATCAGCGAGATAGCCCCCACGGTCGATCCCGCTTCCCGCACCATGGAACTGCGGGTAAACGTGCAGGACATCGGTTCAAGAATCAAAACGGGAATGTTCGCCAAGGTGCGGATCATTACCGAGCGCAAGAACAGCATCGTAAAGATACCCGCGTCTGCGCTGCTGAACCGCTTCGGGGAACAGTATCTGTATGTCATAGAAGATGATCCCGAAGACCCAAGCCGGAACATCGTCCGCAAGCGGAATGTCGTGCCGGGGATCCTTATCGACGGGGTGCTGGAAATCCAGAGCGGGCTTTCGCCTTCCGAGGAGATCGTCGTCCGCGGCCAGACCCTGCTGGAGGACGGGGCGCTGGTCAACATCATCGAGCGGGTGGCTCCTCTTTCCAACTAAAGGGATATTAACAGGGGTTATATGAGACTTCGTTTCATCTTTGATTTTACATCCGGCTGTCTTTTTCGGGCGGCCGAACGAATTAAGAGGTTATCATGAGCGTTACCAAAACCATCGTTTCGAGGCCCGTTACTTTTTTGGTTATTTTTCTTCTGCTTATCGGGCTGGGTTTTTTCGCCCTTTCAAAGCTCCCCATTGATCTGTACCCCGAGATCAACCCGCCGTACCTGGTAGTTTACACGACCTATGCCGGCGCAGGGCCGGAAGAGGTGGAACGATCCCTGACCCGCCCACTGGAAGCGGTGCTGTCGGGCGTCTCGGGTCTGGATATGATAACCTCCACTTCGTACAAAGGCTCCAGCCAGGTGGTGCTGCAGTTTATTTACGGCACCGACCTCGTAGACGCTACCAATTCGATTCGGGACGTGCTGGAGCGGGTGCGCGCCTACATTCCTCCCGATGCGGACACGCCGATGATCTTCAGATACGATCCGGCGATGATCCCCATCATGAGCCTGATGCTGACGGGAAAACGGACGCCGGAAGAGCTGCGGGAGATAGCCGAGGATATCATTGTCCCCCGCATTGAGCAGACGCCCGGAGTCGCCACCGCATCGATAAACGGTGGCAGGGAAAAGATCATCCGCATCGAGATTCCCCAGAACCGGCTTGAAGCCTACGGTCTGACGATAATGCAGATTCAGCAGATGCTCATGGTGCAGAACATGCAGGTTGCCGCAGGAACCATCGTTGAAGAGGGAATGTCCTACATCATTACCACGATGGGGCAGTTCAGGTCGCTGGACGATATCAGGCATACCGTAGTCTCGTACCGGGGCGGCGGCTTTACCGGTATGAGCATAGAGTACCCCCGGCAGGTGTACCTGCGCGACCTTGCCAACGTATCCGTAGGCTTCCGCGACGAGACCAGTACGGCCTTTGTAAACGGCCAGCCTGCGGTGATTATGACGGTGCAGAAACAGAGCGGCAAGAATTCCGTGCAGACGGCAAAGGACCTTAACGTGCGCCTCGAAAGGCTGAAGAGGGAAATTCCGCCGGACATCGAAATAACCGAATTGTATAACAATACCAACATTATTCAGAATTCGCTGAACCAGGTTGTAGCCGCTGCGTACTCGGGCGGCCTGCTCGCCGTGCTGATACTCTTTCTGTTCCTTCGTTCGCTCAAACCCACTTTGATCATCGGGATAAGCATTCCCGTTTCGATCATCATTACCATAATGGTAATGTACTTCTTCGGGCTTACCCTCAACCTGATGACGATGGCGGGGCTGGTGCTGGGAATAGGGATGCTGGTCGACAACTCAATCGTCATTCTGGAAAATATTTACCACTACCGGGAAAAGGGGGCAAAGCTCAAGACGGCGGCGGTGCTTGGCACATCCGAAATGATCATCGCCATTACCGCTTCAACCATTACCACCCTCTGCGTGTTCCTCCCGCTTATTATGTTCCAGGGCCTTCTGGAAATGATCGGCGAGCTGCTTGCCGGCCTTGCGTTTACCGTTTTCATTTCGATGGCAATCTCGCTGTTCACCGCCATTTTTCTCGTGCCGGTGCTTTCCAGCCGCTTTTTTCCCCTGGAGACCCGCAAACAAAAACCCCTTCGCGGCATTCTGGCAAAAATCGACGGTAAATTTGAAGGGTTCTTTGTCTGGCTGGAAAACAAGTACCGAAGGGGAGTGGCAAGGATACTCAGGCGCAAAGCCATTGTCATTATTTTCCTGCTGCTTTTATTTGTGGGGAGCATATACATGATCCCGATAATCGGCTGGCAGTTCATGCCCCAGCAGGAAGACGACAATGTAATCATTACGGCGACCCTTCCGGTGGGAACGCCGCTGCAGGAAACCGAGGCAATATTGAAATCGCTGCAGACGCTGGTTGAAGGAGAAATATACGGGTATGAGCGGCTGATTATTCGAACCGGCGGTGGCGATTTTATGGGACTGGGCGTGGGCAGCGCCAGCAACACCGGTTCCCTGCGGATCAACCTGGTCAAATACAAAGACCGGGTAATGACCGCCAACCAGATGAAGGACATACTGCGGCCCCATTTCAACAACTTCCCCGGTGTTTCCTTTTCGTTCGAGGGCGGCATGGTTGCAACCATGCTGGGCGGCGGCGACGCGGTAGACATTGTCCTGCGTACCGAAGACCTTGAGAAGGGCAAGGCAATGGGGGAAAAGATCGCCGCCCTGCTTCGGGAGCGGCTTTCTGATGCCGTTACCGAGCCGCAGGTCGATTTGAAAGACGGCCTGCCCCAGATCGAGATCGCCCTTGACCGCGAGAAGATGTATGCGCTGGGGCTGAACACCTATGCCATCGGCAATGAAATAAAGGCCTCGGTTGACGGTGTTGTCGCCACCCGCTATAAATCAGGCAAAAGGGATTACGACGTTGTTTTGATCCTTGCCGAAGCGGATCGCAGCACCCGGCCCGCGCTGGACAGCATCTTTATTACCAGCCAGATAGCCGGCAGGGTTCCCCTGTCCAGCTTTGTGTATTACGAGGAGGGAACCGGCCCGCTGACGATCCGCCGCGAAAACCAGAGCCGCGTCATCCACATTACCGCGGCGGCAAAGCCCGGCACCAAGGCCAACGTGATACAGGCCAGGGTGGAGGCGCTCATCCAGGCCGAGATCCCCATTGAAGACGACGTAATAATCGATTTTGCGGGCGACAATGCCGAGATGGAACGAATGTCGTCGCGCTTTGTCCTGATATGCGCCGTGGCAATATTCCTGGTGTTCGGCGTAATGGCAAGCCTTTTTGAATCGTTCCGCGATCCGTTCATCATCATCTTTACGGTTCCGCTCTCGGTAATCGGCATTGTGGCGATGTATCTGATCACCGGCGCGATTTTCAACATACTCACCATCGTGGGCCTTTTGGTGCTGATCGGCATCATCGTCAACAACGGCATCGTGCTGGTTGACTACACCAACCTTCTTCGCAAGCGGGGCTATTCCCTGAACGAAGCCTGCATCGAAGCCGCCGGCAGCCGGCTGCGCCCGATCCTGATGACCACCCTCACCTCAATCCTCGGCCTGGTGCCGATGGCGTTTTTCCCCGGCGAAGGGTCGGAGATGGTGGCACCCATCGGCATGACCGTCCTCGGCGGCCTTTCCATCGGCACGCTGATGACCCTGTTCCTCATGCCGTCAATGTACGCCGCAATTAATAAACGTTCCGCAGAGCGGGAAGCGCCGCTTGAAGATTAAGGAGGTAAAAATGGAGGTTTGTTTAGTGTTTGTTGCAGTGATCCGGCCGCCGGGCAGGGCGGCTGGATGTTCCGGGAGGCTGGCATGAGTATGGCTAAAGCCGTCGTTTCGCGGCCAACCACGACATTCATCATTTTTGCCCTGCTTATCGGTCTTGGATTTTTTGCCATGGCAAACCTCCCCATCGATCTGTACCCCGAGATCAACCCGCCGTTCCTGGTGGTATTTACCTCCTACCCCGGCGCAGGGCCGGAAGAAGTTGAACGAAACGTAACCCGCCGCCTGGAGGCGGTGCTGTCGGGCGCTTCGGGCATGGAAAAAATCACCTCCACATCGTCCAAAGGTTCCAGCATGGTGGTGCTGCAGTTTACCTTCGGCACCGACCTTGTGGACGCTACCAATTCCATCCGCGACTCGCTGGAACGCATCCGCAACTACCTTCCCACCGACGCCGACACGCCGCTGATTATCAGATTCGATCCGGCGATGATGCCCATCATGAGCCTGATGATAACGGGCAACCGCACGCCCGAAGAATTGCGCGAAATTGCCGAAGACACGATCGTCCCCCGCATTGAGCAGACGCCCGGAGTCGCCACCGCCTCGGTTAACGGGGGCAGGGAAAAAATTATCCGCATCGAGATTCCCCAGAGCCGGCTCGAAGCCTACGGCCTTACGGTTACGCAGATACAGCAGATGCTCATGGTGCAGAACATGCAGGTTTCTGCGGGAACCATCGTCGAAGAGGGGATGTCCTACATCCTTACCACGATGGGAGAGTATTCCTCGCTGGACGAAATCAGGAACACCGTTATCTCGTACAAGGGCGGCGGCTTTACCGGAGTGGAAATTGAATCTCCCATCCAGGTGAAACTGCGCGATCTGGCAAGCGTTTTTGACGGCTACCGCGACGAGACCAGCACGGTGTACATAAACGGCCAGCCGGCGGTGATGATGATGGTCCAGAAGCAGAGCGGCAAAAATTCCGTGCAGACGGCAAAGGACCTCCGCGTGCGGCTCAAAAGGCTCACGACGGAAATTCCGCCGGATATTAAAATGACCGAGCTGTTCAACACCACCGACATTATCGAAAATTCGCTTAACCAGGTAATCTCCACTGCGTACTCGGGCGGTTTGCTTGCGATACTGATCCTGTTTATTTTCCTCCGATCCCTCAAGCCCACCCTGATCATCGGAATCAGCATCCCCGTGTCGATCATCATCACCATGATGCTGATGTACTTCTTCGGGCTTACCCTCAATCTAATGACGATGGCGGGGCTTGTTTTGGGAATAGGGATGCTGGTCGACAACTCTATCGTCATCCTGGAAAATATTTACCACTATCGGGAAAAGGGGGCAAAGCTCACCACCGCGTCGGTGCTCGGCACGTCCGAAATGGTCGTCGCCATTGCCGCCTCTACCGTTACCACACTGTGCGTGTTCCTCCCGCTGGTGATGTTCAAGGGCCTTCTGGAAATGGCCGGGGAGCTTTTTGCCGGCCTTGCGTTTACCGTCGTCATATCGCTGGCGATCTCGCTGTTCACTGCCGTATTTCTCGTGCCGGTGCTTTCCAGCCACTACCTGCCCCTGGTAACGCGCAAACAAAAACCACTCGAAGGGCCCCTGAAAAATATCGACAGAAAATTTGAAGGTTTCTTTATCTGGCTGGAAAATAATTACCGGCGGGGGGTACGCTACGTGCTCAGGCACAAGGCTGCTGTAATCCTGATCCTGTTCCTCATGTTCGCCGGAAGCATTGTTCTGGTACCCATAATCGGCTGGGAGTTTATGCCCCAGCAGGAAGACGACAATGTAAGCATATCGGCGACTCTTCCGGTGGGGACGCCCCTGCAGGAAACCGAGGCGGTTTTGAAACGGCTGCAGGTGCTGGTTGAAAAGGAAATTACCGAATACAAGCGGCTTGTCCTGCGTACCGGCGGCGGCGGCTTTATGGGCATGGGATCGGGCAGCGCCAGCAATTCGGGTTCGCTGCGGATCAACCTGGTCGACTATAAAGACCGGACGATGAGCGCCAATGAGATCAAGGATCTGCTGCGGCCCCACTTTAACGACTTCCCCGGCGTTTCGTTTTCTTTCAGCAGCGGTTTTGGGGGCGCAATGATGGGCGGCGGCAACGCCGTAGACATAACCCTGCGTACCGAAGATCTGGGGAAGGGCAAGGTAATGGCGGAAAGGATCGCCGCCCTGCTGAAGGAAAAGCTTTCCGATGTCGTTACCGAGCCGCAGGTCGATTTGAAAGACGGCCTGCCCCAGATCGAGATCGTCCTTGACCGCGAAAGGATGTACGCGCTGGGGCTGAACACCTACACCGTGGGCAACGAGATAAAGGCGGCGGTAGACGGGATCACCGCCACCCGGTTCAAATCCGGCGGAAAGGATCACGACGTGATCCTTATCCTTGCCGAAGCGGATCGCAGCACGCGGCCCGCGCTGGATCATATCTTTCTGAACAGCCAGATGTCCGGCAGGGTTCCCCTTTCCAGCTTTGTGCATTACCAGGAGGGAACCGGCCCGCTGACGATCAGCCGGGAAAACCAGAGCCGCGTCATCCACGTTACCGCCGGGGCAAAGCCCGGAACAAAAACCAACACGCTGCAGGCCCGGGTGGAGCATCTGGTCAAGGCGGAGATCCCCATCGAAGACGACGTGATCATCGAATACGGCGGCGCAAATGCCGATATGCTGAAAATGTTCAGGCGTTTTGTTCTGATCTGCATCGTGGCGATCTTCCTCGTGTTCGGCGTAATGGCCAGCCTCTTTGAATCGTTCCGCGATCCGTTCATCATCATATTTACGATTCCGCTTTCGATGATCGGCATTGTGGCGATCTACCTGATAACCGGCACTATCTTTAACGTGCTCACCGCCGTCGGCCTGTTGGTGCTGATCGGCGTAATCGTCAACAACGGCATCGTGCTGGTTGACTATACGAACCTTTTGTGCAAGCGGGGCTATTCCCTGAACGAAGCCTGCGTCGAAGCCGCCGGAAACCGCCTGCGCCCGATCCTGATGACCACCCTTACCACGATTCTTGGGCTGGTGCCGATGGCGTTCTTCCCCGGCGAAGGGTCGGAACTGGTAGCGCCCATCGGCAAAACCGTCCTCGGCGGCCTTTCTTTCGGCACGCTGATGACCCTGTTCCTCATGCCGACCGTGTATGCGATTTTCCACAGAAGGTCCGAGGCCCGCGCCGCCCGCGCCCATGCGCGGCGCGAAATGATTGCCGCCGGCGAGGGCGGCCGCGCCAGACAGAAAAAACCCCAGAGCGATATTTTTGCGACACAATCAGGAGGAGACCATGATACGCATTGAAATAATTGCCAACCACTCGGTTGAAGAAAACATCCTGGAGGCGCTTGCCAAAGAAAACGCCGGAAAGTATTACACCAAATATCCCGGCATCCTGGGAGTCGGTTCTGCCGGCCCACGCATGGGCGACGCCATATGGCCGGAAGAAAATTTCGCCCTGGTGATCTGGTGCGAGAGGGACGAGGCGGTTGCCGTCAAGCGGGCTGTCGCAAAAGTGAAGGAAAAATTTCCCGGCGAGGGGATCAAAATGTTCATCCTGTCGTCCGCATCGTCGTCAGCGCCCGCTGCTTCACCGGGCGGGGAACACAAGCCGCCTCCGGTACACCTTGGCCCTGTGGGAGAAAATATCTGAGCGGGGGATGTTTCCTACCGTAGCTCGGAATCCATCTTGCCCTGCAGGTTCTGCTGGATGTATTTGCGGATTCTGGTGCGGACATCGGGGTCGATCCGCTGGGTAAAGAGAACGACGTAAATTTTTTCCTTGCCGTCCATGCGCGAGCCGATGACGATGCCTTCTACTTTTAGCAGGTTGCTCTGAAGCTTTACCTGTATGTCCTTGAACAGGCTGTTCCTTTCTATATCGGGATTGCCGCTCAGGGTGCAGGAAACGCCGACGACGCTGATATCCTTAATCTGACCGTTTACGAACATTCCGTTCAGCGGCAGGTTTACCGTGGCATTGGTTTCGTGTTCGGTAGTGGCGCGGATGTATTTTCGACGGCCTTTTGCGTCCACCGTTTTCAGAACTTCCATGATGTGGGTAACGGCTTTGTCCAGATCGGACTTGAGCACGGTATAGCCGCAGGGAATCTTGTTTGCCATAAGGTATTTGCGCTTGACCAGTTCGTCGTCGTTGGCGGTGACTATGCCGAGGGAAACTCCTTTGGTTTCCTGCGCGTTCATAATTTCGGTAATCCAGGAATCCCATTCTTTTTCGGTCATATGCTCGTTGATATCCACAAAAACCACAGAATCGGGGTATTTTCTCAGCACCCGCCGGAGCGTATCCTTGTCTTTGGCGATGTACACCTCGAATTCCTGCTGCGTCAGCTCCGATACAACCCGGTTTTGGACGACGGCAGTGGGGTACAGGAAGAAGATTTTTTTCCCCAGAATGTCTGAAGCGATGCCAGCGTTACTCATAGTTTCATTATAATCAAACTGCCTGTTTAGGGCAACATTCCGCGGGCGGCTTCCTGGGCGATGGTGGTGGCGGGGCCGTGGCCGGGGCATACCTGGATGCTGCCGTCCATCGCAAAGAGCCGCTTCAGGCTGGCGAAGAGCTCTTCCTCGCTGCCGCCGGGAAGGTCGGTGCGGCCGTAGTCGCCGCAGAACAGGGTGTCCCCGCTGAACAGAATCCCCGCCGCCTTGTCCCATAGGCCGATGCTGCCGGGGGTGTGGCCGCTCAGGTGCAGCACGGTAAAGGGGCCGATGCTGTCGCCTTCGGCAAGGGTCTTGTCCGGCGGCGGCATCTCTTCCCACAGCGAGTCGAGGTACGCCGTGGTGCCGGCGGCGATCTTCATGCTGGCAGAATGGGCATTGTAGGAATCCCGCCCCAGGTATTGGGCATCGGCGGCGTGGATGGCAAGCTCGGGGCCTGCGCCGCCTTCCGCCCGTTTGCGGTATTCGGCGGCAAGGGTTGGCACTGCGGCGATATGGTCAAAATGCCCGTGGGTAAGTAGAATGTACGCAGGGACAAGCTGGAGCTTGTCGAGGGAGGCGATGATGCGGCCGCCTTCCTCGCCCGGGTCGATCACCGCGCAATAGCCGGGACGCCCTTCCAGCGGGTATATCCAGCAGTTGGTGGCAATATCCCCGACTGTGATACTGTAAATTTTCTGCATGGAGGAATAATACCCTGAGACTGATTGATTTTCTAGTGATTATCGGCATGGTTGTCCTCTGGTACGTCCTCGTTCCCATGATCGGCGCGCTGGGCAGGCGAAACAAATGGCGGATGCTCAGAAAACGCTTTAACGAACTGCGGCTGCGCCCCATCCTGGACTACCGCCGGTACCGGCAGAAAGAGGCGGACGGACCCGGATCAAATACCTTCCGCTTTGTCGGCGGTTTTGAATCGGTGACGGATGGGCAGACCCTGTGGATACGCACCGACGATCTGACCGTTCCCATTTCCCTGAAAAACGCCAGAACCTACCTGCTGCCGATGCAGAAAAACGAAGGCGCGGCGGAAATATTCTATCCGGAAGACGAAGCGCCGGAAAAAATTAAATGGGAACGGGTTTCCTCGCTAACCGAGGGTGCCGGTGTTTTTGTCGGCGGCGAATTGGCAAACCGGGACGGGCGGCGGAGTTTTGTGTCAACAAAGGAAAATCCCCTTATCGTGATTTTTTTCGACGGCCCCGGCGAAGCCCTCCCGTCCCTGGTGATGAGGGCGGGACGCTGCCGGGGAGATTACTGGAATTCCATCACCCCGTATTCGCTTATCATCGGGGCGCTCTGCCAGATACTCATGGCCGTTACGCATCTTTCCCGCCCTGCGTACCGGCTGACGGTCATCGTCTCGTTTATTGCGCTGTTTGTCCCGCTGTATCCGATTATTCCGCCGGGGCTGCTGTTCTCCTTCCTGTACCGCCGCCTGGCATGGCGGGCAAGGCTCATGCGGGTGTATGCCGATATTGCCCTGCTGCCGCTCTGCTACCTTGTCCCCAGGGGAGGCAGGGATGTTGCCGAAAAATGCGTCCTTCCCGGCGGCGAGCTATACGGCTTTGTACGCATAGCGGAACTGCCGCCGCAGGCGCATGAGGGAAATATTCCCATGCTGCTGCCGGAATACGCCAGGGCTAAAACTGGCGGCTGGCTTGTCTTTGGCAGCCTGCGTATCGGCAATAGCCTGCCCTGCAAAAGCGACGACCCTTTCGCCACGTTCGGGATACTTCCGAACGAGCCGCAGGCATTAGCCAGACGGTATTTTACCGCCGCCAATTTGTTGGAAGCGCTGGCCTGGCTTGCACTGATTGGCGGAGTTGCTTTAAATACCTTCTTTCTCAGCCTGGTCCTGTCGCTGCTCTGAATCAGAATCCCCGTCCGGCATATCGTCTTCCCCGTCTGATTCTTCCTGGCTTTCGCTTTCGGCGTATTCGTCAAGGCCCGCTGACGCATCCCAGGCATCGTCGGCATCGCCGGTGTCGGCAACAGCATCAGCGCTGGCATAGGTATCGGCGGCATCTGCATCTGCATCGGCGCCGTTTTCGTTTGCGTCATCGCCGTCCCTGCGGGACTTGGCGTAATTTACCGTGAGCGGCCTGCCCCGGAACATAATTCCGTTCAGCGCCTCGATGATCTGTTCCGCGACGGTATCCCGCACCTGCACAAACGAATAATTTTCGAGAATGCGGATTGCGCCGATGTCTTCCCTGGGGATGGCGGTTTTGGTATTGATAAGCCCGAGAATCTCGCGGGGAAAGACGCGGCGGCTGCGGCCCGCGCTGAAAAAAAGCCGCCTGGATTCTTCTTCTGCCAGCAGCGTCCTTCGCCGGGGCAGTTCCGAATCTTCGGGGCGTTTGTCCGTCCTGCGGGGCAAGGTTTCCGCTCCCTGGGAATTGCCCCGTGCGGCGCGGGGGGCCTTCCCCTGATCGAAAAGCATTAATAGGTACGCCGCCGCCGCCGACCGGTGGAACAACGAAACTTCTTTTTTGAAAATACGGATATATTCCTCAAGCAGATCCGCGTCTGCTTCTGTCCTTATATTCTCAAGGATAAGCGCGATAGTTCTTTTTGTTTTTTCCTGGTTGATGTTCGATGCCATGTTTCCAGAATGGCATAATTTCTGTTATTATTCAATCATGGAAAGAGTCGATGTCTGGACGGAAAGCTGCATGGTGCGCTTTGGGGCTGTTGATAAATCGAATACGATGACGCTGGATGCGGCGATGAATTTTTTCCAGGAGGCGGCGATCAGCCACGCGGAAAACCTGGGGGTAGGGCGCGAGGCAATGGCGCGGACAAACCAGGTGTGGCTGCTCTCGCGGATGTCGGTAGCGGTGGACCGCCGGCCGGAATTCGGAGAAACCGTCACGGTACGCACATGGCCCCGGGGCGGCGAAAAGCTCTTTGCCCTGCGCGATTACGACATACGCGATGCCAATGACGTTCCGGCGGTCCGCGCCCGAAGCTGCTGGATAATAATCGACATGGAAAAGCGCCGCCCCATGCGCCCCCAGTCCATTATGGACACCATGCCCAAAAACGAAGGGATGGATTCGCTGTCCGCCGCCGCCGCCCTTGAACAGCGCCCCTCCCTGCTAAAGGCCCTGGAACGCCGGGCGCTGTACAGCTATGTAGACTACAACGGCCATGTGAACAATGTCAGCTACATACGGTGGATAGAAGACGCCGTCGAACCGGCGCTTTTGGAACAGGCAAAACAAATGCGGCTGGACATCAACTTTATTAACGAAGTTTTGCCGGGCGAACTTACAACCGTATGGGCGGCCCAGATTGAGGAAAGCGGCGGCAGCGCCTTTGCTTTTGAGGGAAGAAAGCCCGAAGGCCAGCCGGCGTTCCGGGCGGAATTGCGCCTATATTCCCATCTTTAGGCAGAAATTAACGCCCGCACCCGCGCCCCGAAAGCTCTTGGCAAAATCCGGCGACTGCACCGATACGCCAAGATCAATTTCAAAGACCCTGAAGTTAAAAATAAAATCGAGGCTGTGCTTCCAGTTGCGATCGAGATAGCCCGTGCCGAGCGTGGTAACAAATACATTGCCAAGGTCCAGGCGGGCGCTAAGGCCGGCTTCAATAGAACCCTGTTCCGGATACAGCCTGTTAATTGAAAAGCCCAACTGGGGGCGCAGGGTGAGAAGGTTCGAATCGAAGAAGCGGTAGTTGGCGTAGAACAGCATCTTGAACGGGCGGTACACCGATTTGCCGCTGGAATTGGTGTAGTAGCCGGGAGTAAAATCTTCGGGGTAATGATATGCTTCTTTGGGAAATTCCCCGCCGTTAATCAGGTCGAGGATATCAATCAGCTCGGTGTCAACATACACCTCGTCTTTCAACTGCAGGTAGTGGTAAAGCTTCGCCTGAATGAAGGGAATATTGACAATGTCCACCCCCAGGTCGAGCCACGGGTACAGGGGATATTCCACGCACAGCCCCAGATCAAAACCAAGATTATCGTTCAGAATGCCGGGAATGTCATTGAGGTCAAAATTATCCTGCAGGACGTTCATGCCGTCGTCGGCGATTCCCTCCATGCTGATGAGGCTGTACACCTTCAAGTCGTATTCTAGCGACAGGCGCTCGCGGTTAAAGCTGTACCATACGCGCGGCTCGGCATACACCACCGGCAAATACGCCGACGGCCGTATTTTTACCTTGAAATTATTGGCATGAAAGAAAATGGGAACGCCGACAACGTTGACAAAGACCGCAGCCCCTGCGCCGGTTTTCAGTCTTTTCTCAATTTCCAGGCTGAGTATGCTGCCCGAAAGCGAAACATTCCCGAATACATCAACACGGGCAAGGTCCAGCCCCATGCCCCACTTGTCCCTCCAGTTAAAATTAAGCGAAAGGGGCGTAATGGATGCGCCGAAATCGAGCCGGATGCCGCTCAGGACATCGTCAATGTTAAAAACAGCCGTTTCTTTTAGAATATCCATTGCCGCGACAACATC